>OBLW0100000438.1_pt1 | contig 35992 bp, 33 predicted proteins | sample 1520161 | NCBI WGS metagenome assembly OBLW01 (sample SAMEA3539309, study PRJEB22396) | soil metagenome | biome: tundra; feature: field; material: soil | place: USA | collected 2010-05 | depth 0.15 m
AGATGCCTAAGTGACTGGAGTTCAGACGTGTGCTCTTCCGATCTGGGTGAGTGAAGGCCCGTGGGCGAAGGCCCAGTCCAACATCGCCGCACCCCGGCTGCCAGGTTCCTGTGGGGCTGGCCGTCTCGGACAAGAGGGAGGTTCTCCCCCCCGCGAGTGGCTGCCTCCACGTAGGTGAACTTGGCGGCGATCGGGTAGCCGTTCTTGACACCTATGGCGCCCTGGTAGCTGAGGAGCAGTGTGTTGTGATTGGAATCGTGAACCCTGGCTTGAGCTTGCCGTCGGCGGACCTGGCGCCGGGAAAGGAGGTCTGTTTGGTCATGACGTAGCCGCGGAAGTCCGGGAGCCTCATCGCGGCACGGCCGATCAGCGCCAGGTCGTAGGCGCTGCTGTGCTGGTCTGCCTTGTCCAGGCCGCTGGGGTCCCTGGCCACAGTGTCAGAGGCGCTGAGCTCTGCCGCGGTGGCGTTCATCTGCTGCACGGTCACAGCCACGCTCTGGTTTCCGCGGGCAAGCGCGCCGGCTGCGTCGTTGCCGGAGGCCATGAGCATCCCTTGCATCAGCGTCATGACGTTGTAGGCCGTACCGGGCAGGATGGCGACGTGGGTCCCGTCAACGTTCACATCCTCCTGCCAGCACCATGATGGTCGTGTGTGGGTTCAGGAGCGGGATCAGGGTCAGTGCAGTCAGCGCCTTCATGGTGCTGGCAGGAGTTGAGGGGCGTGCGGAGCCCGTGCGACCAGGATCTGTGCCGTGTCCATGTCTGCCAGAAGCAAGGACGCGCCCGGCATCGCGGGTAGGGGTGGAGTCCCTGGCGCCAGGTTCACGATGACACCCGATCCGGACAGCTGTGGGCGCCCCCGACGGGGCTTCCGGCAGCAGACGCCTGGGGAGGTCCCGCCAGGGCAGAATGCGCCCGCGGCAGTAAGCGTGAGGCTCAGCGCGAGGGGGCGTACGGCACACTGAGGAGAGGCCGTCTGCAGAGGTGATCAGCGTTGATCGGAGCCGTCTGCCGCTGATGGTCCTGAGATGCCTGTGGGGCGCGGCCCTGTACCGTCTCCGCCATGGCTGAAGGCGCTGGAGGCGCGACACAGATCGCGAGAACCATGACAAGGATGGCGCTCGACCGAGACACCTCGGCGATTGACGGGCTGTGGGCAGTGATCCCTGCGGGAGGCTCGGGGACGCGACTGTGGCCCATGTCGCGGTCGTCGTCACCGAAGTTCCTGCACGACATGACCGGCGCAGGAAGCTCGCTGCTCCAGGCGACGTGGGACCGGCTCAAGCCCCTGTGCGGCGACCAGATCATGGTGGTGGCAGGGGTCCTGCACGCTGCGGCCGTGCGAGATCAGCTCCCTGAGCTGGATTCGGCCAACCTCGTGGCGGAGCCCACGCCGCGGGGCTCCATGGCGGCGATAGGGCTTGCCGCGGCGATGCTCGAGCTTCGTGACCCCGATGCGGTCATTGGCTCCTTTGCCGCCGACCACGTCATCGGCGAGCCGGAGGTGTTCGCCGCATGCGTCCGTGAGGCTGTCGCGGTCGCGCACGCTGGCTACGTTGTCACCATCGGCATCGAACCGACCTATCCGGCGACCGGTTTTGGCTACATTCGCGTTGGTGACCCCCTGGAGATCGCAGGTGCTCCCCATGGCCATGAGGTCGAGTCCTTCGTGGAGAAGCCTGACGAGACAACTGCTCGCGGGTTTTTGGAGACTGGCGAATACCACTGGAACGCTGGGATGTTCGTCGTCCGGGCCACCGTCCTGCTCGATCTGCTTGCCGACTTCCATCCCGAGCTGGCTGCCGGCCTGCGTCACATCGCGGCGGAACCCGCCCACTTGGCGCAGCTGTGGCCGGGGTTGGCCAACATAGCCATCGACCACGCGGTAGCCGAACCTGCCGCGGCAGTGGGCCGCGTCGCCGTGGTGCCGGGACGGTTCACCTGGGATGACGTGGGCGACTTCGCCTCGTTGGGCTCGCTGCTGCCCGACGTCGCGGCGGCTCCCGGGCTGAAGATCTTGGGTGAGGCTGATCTGGTGCTGGCCAAGGACACGACCGGTGTAGTCCTGCCCGGCTCGGGCCGGACAGTCGCCGTGCTCGGCCTGGACGACATCGTTGTCGTCGATACCCCTGACGCCGTGCTGGTCACAACTCGCGGGCGGGCCCAGGACGTCAAGGCCCTCGTCGACCTGCTCAAGGCAACCGGGCGCAGTGACCTGACCTGACCTGGGGTGCCTGGGAGGACCCAGCCGGTCCATCGGTCAGCGGGTTCACTAGGCTTATGGCCATGGCTGAGACACCGGTTGCGCGCAGTGAGTCCGACCTACCGATCGCCCAGGTCTACGACCCGTCGGCGCTTGAAGGCTTCGACGCCTCGGAGCGTCTCGGGTCACCGGGGAAATTCCCTTTCACACGTGGGGTTTACCCCACGATGTATACGGGCAGGCCGTGGACGATGCGCCAGTATGCCGGGTTCGGCAACGCCAAAGAGTCCAATGAGCGCTACCTGCAGCTGGTCAAGGCGGGCACCGGTGGCCTTTCGGTGGCGTTCGACCTGCCCACCCAGATGGGTTATGACTCTGACGAGTCGATCGCCAGCGGTGAGGTCGGCAAGGTCGGGGTGGCGATCGACTCCCTAGAGGACATGTCCACTCTGTTCGCCGGGCTGCCGCTGGACAAGGTCAGCACGTCGATGACCATCAACGCCCCGGCCGCCACGCTGCTGCTCATGTACCAGCTTGCCGCCGAGCAGGAGGGCATCGCCGGCACGGCGCTGACCGGGACGATCCAGAACGACGTGCTCAAGGAGTACATCGCCCGCGGCACCTACATCTACCCGCCGAAGCAGTCGCTGCGCCTGATCAGCGACATCTTCTCGTACTGCCACACCGAGCTCCCACGCTGGAACACGATTTCTATCTCCGGATACCACATGGCCGAGGCGGGTGCCACGCCGGCGCAGGAGATCGCCTTCACGTTGGCCAACGCCAAGGAGTATGTGCGCGCTGCGCTGGCCGCCGGCCTGGACATCGACGACTTCGCCCCGCGGCTCTCCTTCTTCTTCGTGGCCCGCACGACCCTGCTGGAGGAGGTCGCCAAGTTCCGTGCGGCCCGCAGGATCTGGGCGCACATCATGAAAGAGGAGTTCGGCGCCAAGAACCCCAAGTCCCAGATGCTGCGCTTCCACACCCAGACCGCGGGGGTGCAGCTGACCGCACAGCAGCCTGAGGTCAACATGGTGCGCGTCGCGCTGCAGGGCCTGGGAGCGGTCCTGGGAGGTACCCAGTCGCTGCACACCAACTCCTTCGACGAAGCCCTTGCACTGCCGAGCCGGAAAGCGGCGCGCCTTGCGCTGCGCACCCAGCAGGTCATCGCCTACGAGACGGACGTATGCAAGACCGTTGACCCGTTCGCCGGGTCCTACGTCATGGAGTCCATGACCGATGACGTCGAAGCTGCAGTGAGCCAGCTCATGCAGCAGGTTGAGGACAAGGGCGGCGCCGTGGCCGCCATCGAGCAAGGCTTCCAGAAGGCCGAGATCGAGCGCTCGGCTTACCGCGTCCAGCTGGAGATCGACCACAAAGAGCGCACCGTGGTCGGCCTGAACAAGTTCACCCTCGACGAGGAGGAGCCGATCGAGCTGCTGCGCGCTGACCCACAGATCGAGGCCGACCAGTGCGAGCGCCTCGCCGTATTGCGCAAGGAGCGTGACAACGACGCGGTATCGCGCGGTTTGGACTCTCTGCGCAGCGCAGCCGGTGGCACCGACAATCTTCTCCTGCCCATGAAGGAAGCCCTGACCGCTCGCGCCACCGGCGGCGAGGTCGCCCAGGCGCTGCGAGATGTCTGGGGCACATACGTCGCCAACGACGCCTTCTGAAGCGCCCGGCCTGACCCAGGTCGAGACGCTGGCCGCGCTGGAGGGCGAGCTCATCGCGTTCCGCCGTGACCTTCACGCACACCCCGAGCTGTCGCACGCCGAGAAGCGCACCACCACCGGCGTGGCCGCGCGGCTGGCTGCTGCGGGTGTCCGGGTGCGAACGCTGACCGGCACCGGACTGATCGGTGACATCGGGCCGGTCGAGCCGGCCTACCGGGTGGCTCTGAGGGCCGACCTGGACGCGCTGCCCCTGGCTGAACAGACCGGACTGCCGTTCGCATCGCAGTCCGAGGGGGTCTGCCACGCTTGCGGTCATGACGTGCACGTGGCGGCGGTCCTGGGTGCGGGGCTGGCCCTGCAGGAACGGGCTGTCGCGCTTGCGGCGCAAGGACTCGGCGTGCGGCTGATCTTTCAGCCAGCCGAGGAGGTCACGCCAGGGGGAGCCTTGGCGGTGATCGAGCAGGGCGGCCTCCAGGGGGTTGACGCCATCTTCAGCATCCACTGCGACCCCACTCTTGACGTGGGGCAGGTGGGGCTGCGCGACGGCGCGATCACCGCGGCCACCGACTCTGTCACCATTATCTTGAGCGGACACGGGGGGCACACGTCGCGGCCGCACCTGACCCAGGACCTGGTCTACGCGCTGGGCAAGGTGGTCACCGACGTCCCAGCGGCGCTCTCACGCAGGGTCGACCCGCGGGCCGGGGTCGCACTGGTGTGGGGGACGGTCCACTCCGGGGCCGCAGAGAATGTCATTCCGTCGACCGGCACCGTCAGCGGCACCCTGCGGATGCTCGATGCGCAGCTGTGGGATGTTGTCGGGCCGCTGCTTGAGGAGCTTGTCCATGCGGTGGCTCGTCCCTATGCCGTGTCCGCCACGATCGAGCACAGGCGGGGGGCGCCGCCTGTGGTCAACGACCCGGTCTGTGTGGCTAGGCTGCGCGCCTCTGCGGAGCAGATGCTAGGGCCGGGAGCAGCGGCGCCGACCGTGCAGTCGCTGGGCGGTGAGGACTTCGCCTGGTACCTGCAGGCCGTGCCGGGGGCCATGGCGCGCCTGGGGACACGAACCCCCGGAGGCACGACCTACGACCTGCACCAGGGCGATCTGGTCGTCGATGAGCGGGCGGTCACCATCGGCGCACGCCTCCTGCTGGGCGCCGCAACGGCGCACCGCCCCGGTTGACGCCGTGACATCTCGGCCCCCCCTGAAGCGTGCCGGACAACGTTGCGGGCAGTGCCCGGTGAGCCGACGGGCATAGACATTGGGGCACCTGTAGAGTCGCCAAAAGTGCGCCATTTGGTGCATTTCACTGATGTGGTGCCTACAAGGGAGAGCGCCTTGAGATCTGCGATGAAGATTGTGGCCGTCGTCTCGGTGGCAGCTATGGCTCTGGCCGCATGCGGGACCAAGCCCACCCCAACGGCCGCCAGCGGCACCGCTGCCAGCGCAGGTGCGAGCACTGCAGCCGGTAAGACGTTTAGAGCGTGCATGGTTCTGGATACCGGTGGTGTAGACGACCGCTCGTTCAACCAGTCTTCGTGGGCCGGGCTTCAAGCGGCCAACAAGGCCAATCCCAATATCGCGATCTCCTATGTCGCGTCCAACTCCCAGAACGACTACGCGCCCAACCTCAGCGCCGAGGTCAACAAGGGTTGCGACACGATCATTGCCGTGGGCGGTCTCATGGCCGACGCGGTCAAGGCGTCCGCGAAACAGAACGCCAAGCAACAGTACGCACAGATCGACAGCGGATCGTCGGGTCCGAACGTCTACGGTCTCCAGTACAACACCGCGCAGGGAGGCTTCCTGGGCGGCTACCTCGCGGCCGGTATGACCAAGACCGGCAAGGTCGCGACCTACGGTGGCCTCAACATCCCGCCGGTAACCATCTACATGGATGGTTTCTGGGAGGGCGTTCAGTACTACAACAAGACCAACAGCAAGAACGTCGCGGTACTCGGCTGGGATGAGAAGAACCAGAAGGGTGGCACGTTCGCCCAGTCCTTCACGGACCAGAACATGGGTCGCTCGATCACTCAGGCGTTTGTCCAGCAAGGCGCGGACATCATCTTCCCGGTTGCTGGTGGCACAGGTTTGGGTTCTGGAGCCGCAGCCGCAGCCTCGGGCGGAAAGGTCAGTGTCATATGGGTCGACACGGACGGCTGCACCAGCGCCGCGCAGTACTGCAAGTACTTCCTCACGAGCGTGACCAAGAACCTCACTGACTCCGTGACCCAGTATGCGAACACGGCTGCCGGTGGCACGTTCCCGACCGGCAGCTACATCGGTGTCCTGAAGAACAACGGCACCGGCCTGGCGCCGTTCCACGACTTCGAGAGCCAGGTGCCCGCTCAGCTCAAGGCCGCGCTCGCCAAGGTCAAGGCGGATATCATCTCCGGCAAGATCGTGATCACCTCGCCCAGCCAGCCGAAGTGACGCGGCTCAGGAACTAGCAGTCTGAGGGGGAGCGCTTCGGTGCTCTCCCTCAGGTGATCGTTCGAACCGGAACAGGAGGTCACGCTGAAGCTCGAACTGCGCGGTATCACCAAGCGCTTCGGCCCGCTGGTCGCCAACGATGCGATTGACCTGGTGGTCCGCCCCGGTGAGATCCATGCTCTGCTCGGCGAGAACGGGGCCGGCAAGAGCACCCTGATGAACGTCCTCTACGGGCTGTACCACCCCGATGGCGGCGAGATCCTCATTGACGACAAGCTGGTCAGCTTCAAGGGCCCGGGCGACGCGATGGCCGCGGGCATCGGCATGGTCCACCAGCATTTCATGCTGATACCGGTCTTCACCGTCGCCGAGAACGTCGAGCTCGGCCATGAGCAGACCCGGCGCCTCGGGTTCCTTGACCACCGCAAGGCCCGGCGTCTGGTGGCGGAGGTGTCTGCTCGATACGGCTTGGAGGTCCCACCTGACGCGCTGGTAGCCGATCTGCCCGTCGGGGTGCAGCAACGTGTCGAGATCGTCAAGGCGTTGATCCGCAACGCCAGCGTGCTGATCCTTGACGAGCCCACTGCCGTGCTCACCCCCCAGGAGACCGATGACCTGATGCAGGTCATGCGAGCACTGCGGGACGGGGGCACCTCGATCGTCTTCATCACTCACAAGCTCCGCGAGGTCCGCGCGGTGGCGGACCGGATCACCGTGATCAGGCGCGGCAAGGTGGTCGGGGAGGCGTTGCCCACCTCGACCTCGGCCGAGCTCGCCTCGATGATGGTGGGCCGGCCCGTGCTGCTGACCGTCGACAAGACCGTCGCGGCGCCCGGTGAGCCGGTCCTGCAGGTCGAGTCGTTGCGGGTTGTCGACGAGAGCGGCCAGGTCGTCGTCGACGACGTCACCTTCTCGGTTCGCGCGGGCGAGATCTACGCAGTTGCCGGGGTCCAGGGCAATGGCCAGACCGAGCTGACGGAGTCCCTGATCGGGCTCACCCGGCCCACCTCGGGCCGGGTTCGGATAGATGGCGATGACGTCACCCGCGAGAGCATCGACGAGATTCTCTCGCGCGGGGTCGGGTATGTTCCCGAAGACCGCTCGCATGACGGGCTGGTCGGCGGTTTCACGATCGCGGAAAATCTGGTCCTCGACATCTTTGACCAAGCGCCGTTCGCCAAGGGGATGTCCCTGGATCTCAAAGTCATCGACGACCATGCGCAGCAGCGGGTGCAGGAGTTCGACATCCGTACCCCATCGATCCACTCCAACGCCTCGACCTTGTCCGGTGGCAACCAGCAGAAGCTTGTCCTGGCCCGCGAGCTGTCTCGTCCGCTGCGGGTCCTCGTGGTGGCCCAGCCCACCCGTGGTGTGGACGTCGGCTCTCAGGAGTTTGTCCACAGGCGCATCATCGAGGAGCGTGACAGCGGTGCCGCCGTCGTGCTGATCTCCAGCGAGCTCGATGAGGTTCTCGGGCTCGCCGACCGCATCGCAGTGATGTACCGGGGCCGAATCATCGGCGAGGTCCCCGCCGGTACGTCAGCCGAGGAGATCGGGCTTCTGATGGCCGGGGGCAGTACGGAGCAGGAGCACCAGGGGCCGGCGGCACAGACGACGGAGGGAGCCCCATGAACCAGGACGAGGTCGGCAACGCGGACCAGAGCACCCCCGCCGATGGTTCGGGGAGCCCGGCTCCGCCCGAGAGCCCAACCGGTCAGGCTCGTCCCGGACTCGCCATGCGAGTCCGGGACGCCGTGATCTATGGCAACACCGTCGTGGTCACATTGCTGGCTCTGCTGGTGGCCATGGTGGTTGGCGCTGTGCTCATCGCCGTGGCCGACCCGGCGACGCGCACGGCAGCTCAGTATTTCTTCTCCGCACCGATGGACACTGTTAACGCGGCCGCCCAAGCGGTCGGCGGCGGCTATGCAGCGCTGTTCCAGGGAGCGATCTACAACCCTGCAACCGCGTCAAAGGGCACCCTCGTCGGTGTTCTCGGCCCGATCTCCGAAACGCTCGTCAACGCCACACCGCTGATCCTGGGTGGGCTGTCGGTAGGGCTCGCGTTTCGCGCCGGCCTGTTCAACATCGGCGGCCAGGGACAGATCATCATGGGCGCGATCTTCGCCGGGTATGTCGGGTTCGCCTGGCACCTCCCGGTCGTGCTCCACCTGATCGTCGCCATTATCGCCGGAATCGTCGGAGGAGCACTTTGGGGCGGGCTTGCAGGTCTCCTCAAAGCTCGCACCGGGGCGCACGAGGTCATCACGACGATCATGCTCAACTACATTGCCTTATACTTCCTGGCATTCCTGCTCGGGCTCAGGGGATTCCAGCGTCCGCCCTACGGGCAGGCAATCAGCAACGTGGTTGACAGCTCCGCCCAGCTGCCGCCGCTGCTCGGAAGCGGGCTGCGGGTCCACGCTGGTCTCTTCGTGGCGTTGCTGGCGGCGCTGGGCGTGTGGTGGCTGCTCTCTCGCAGCACCCTCGGATTCCAGCTCCGAGCCGTCGGGGCCAACCAGTTCGCTGCCCGGACCGCAGGCATGAGCGTCGAGCGTAGCTATACCGTCGTGATGCTGCTCGCCGGCGCGCTCTCGGGTCTTGCCGGCGTGACACAGATACTGGGCACCAACACTGCCATCACCCAGGATATCGATGCGGGCATCGGTTTCGACGCCATCACGGTTGCCCTGCTTGGCCGGGCTACCCCCGGTGGCACGGTACTGGCCGGCCTGCTCTTTGGAGCCCTGCGGGCCGGTGGTGTCCAGATGCAGTCAAGCACAGGCATCCCGATCGACCTGGTGCAGGTGATCCAGTCGCTCATCGTGCTCTTCATCGCGGCGCCTGCCCTGATCCGGTCGATCTTCCACCTTCGGGCCGCACATGGTGGGGTCGGGCAGCAACTCGCGAAGGGATGGAACGGGTGACTTCGCCAGCGTCTGTGCCACCGCCGGCTGCCACGCCGGACGTCATCGTCCACGCCGTTCTCGAGGTCCCCGTCAGCAGGCGGCGTCGAGTGGTCACCGGCAGTGCGATCTTCCTGGTCGGTTTGGTTTGCGTCCTGTTGTTGGGCTTGGGCTCGCGCTCGGGGTATGACGCCTCATTCCAGCTCGCGCCGGCCGGCGCCGGGATCAAGGTGCCCAACCTGACCCTGCCCGCACGGCTGACCGGAGTTCTGCTCGGCCTGGTCGTCATCAGCCTCGGCATGTTTCACATCGTCCGCGGCTTCAGCAAACCTTCGATGCGGTGGGTGCTGTCTGTCACCGGGGTCTGTTTCATGGTGGCCTTCCTCTGCTGGGCGGCCACCGGCGGGAGCAAGGGCGGCACCCTGGACCTGCTCGGGCTCATGCAGCAGTCCATCTTCCTGGCTATCCCGCTGATCCTGGGGGCGCTCGCAGGGGTGCTGTGCGAGCGATCAGGGGTCATCAACGTGGCCATCGAGGGTCAGATGCTGGCCGGAGCCTGGGCTGGCGCGATGTTCGGCACCTTGGCCCACAACTTGGGCGTAGGTCTTCTTGCCGCCGTGGTCGCGGGAGGGCTGATGGGTCTGCTGCTTGCCGTCTTCGCCATCCGCTACTTCGTCAACCAGGTCATTCTTGGGGTCGTGCTCAACGTCCTGGCCCTGGGCCTGACCGGTTTCATCTACGACGCGCTCATGCAGCCGAACCAGGACACGCTCAACAACCCCGGCTTCTTCGAGTCGATCAAGATCCCGGTGCTGGGCGACGTCCCCATCGTGGGCCCGCTGCTGTTCAACGCCAATGTCATCGTGTACCTCACCTACATCCTGATCGTCGTCGTGGACGTCGCCCTGTTCCGGACCCGGTGGGGTCTGCGCACCCGAGCCGTCGGTGAGCACCCCGAGGCGGCCGACACCGTGGGCATCAACGTCTTCCGCACCCGTTACCGCAACGTGGTCTACGGCGGTATGGTGGCCGGAATGGCGGGGGCGTTCCTTACCATCGGTGCGGTCGGCGCGTTCTCCAAGAACATCTCCTCGGGCAAAGGTTTCATCGCGCTCGCTGCGGTCATCTTCGGTCGCTGGAGCCCGCGCGGAGCCATCGGTGCGGCTCTGCTGTTCGGTTTCGCCGATGCCCTGCAGACCGTCTTGTCGTTCACCCAGACCCCGGTCACCATCCCATCGGCCTTCCTGGCCATGCTGCCCTACCTCGCCACCTTGTTCGCAGTGGCCGGCCTGGTCGGGCGGGTCCGTGCACCCGCCGCCGACGGGGAACCCTATGTCAAACGCTGACGGTTGCCCACGGTGAAGCCGGGGGGTTACCGACTAGGACAACGTCGAGGACATCCCCAGGGGAGGCAGCAGATGTCCTCCGTGGGCAACACCAGCACCGATGGGCTCAGCCGTGGCCAGGACCAGCCTGCCAGCGTCCGGGTTACACCGGGTGGTAAAGCCGCAGTTCGGGCACCCGAAGGTGCGTTCAGACCGCTCGAGGCGTGCTTGTCTGGCACAGCACCTCGAACGCGTCAATATCGGGTGGGCGGGCCATACCAACAGCGTCGTTCGGCCCGTCCGCGTGCCACGTTCGATCAGCTCGCGTGTGGCCGCGCCCATCGCGGCGTCAGCGCTCATGCAGGCCATCGTGGACTTCGCCAGGAACCTGACGCTGAGGCCCTCAGCGGCGATCACCTGATAGTTGTCGAGCACGCTGTTGGCCCATTCCCGGCCGGCGTGCTCGTTGCGCTTCGCGCCCTGCCGGTGCAGCCACGCCGCTTCCCTCGTGGCTGGCCGGTACCCGTTCGATGGCTCCACGCCGTTGGGTTGTCGGGATGCTCGACGGCGCCCGCGATGACCCGAAGGGGGCACCGTGGACACCACCGGGCCGCGCCGTTTCCTGCCCATACGGCTCAAGCCGGCGCGTTCTCGGGTGCCTTTCGATGAACCAGACTCCAGCCCCGGACTGGGACGCCCTTCGTGGTAGGGCTGTCGAGGCCATGCACCGGGCCTACGCGCCATACAGCAGGTTCCCGGTCGGCGTGGCCGGCCTGGTCGACGACGGGCGCATCGTGTCTGGCTGCAACGTCGAGAACGCGGCCTACGGTGTGGCGCTCTGCGCGGAGTGCGGGATGGTCTCGCAGTTGCATCTGAGCGGCGGTGGCCGGCTCGTTGCCGTTTCCTGCGTCAACGGCAACGGCGACCCGCTCATGGCCTGCGGGCGGTGCCGGCAACTGCTGTGGGAGAACGGTGGGCCCCGCTGCCAGGTCATGACGTCTTCGGGTGTGCGCACGATGGCGGAGCTCCTTCCGGATGCCTTCGGCGGCGACGATCTGGACGACTTCTGAGGCGACCTGGAGGTGACCTAGGCTATGACTGGAAGCCGCAGGCCGGCCTAGCGCATGAGAGAGGGTCATGGAATGGCTCAAGCCCCTGACGATGCTCTCTTTGACGCAGTTGACGTCATCGTCGCCAAGCGCGGCAAGCAGGAGCTCTCCGACGCGCAGATCGACTGGGTCATCGACGCCTACACGCGTGGGGTCGTGGCCGACGAGCAGATGTCGGCCCTTGCCATGGCGATTCTGCTCAACGGGATGAACCGTCGCGAGATCGCCCGCTGGACTGCGGCCATGATCGCCTCGGGCGAACGGATGGACTTCTCGTCCTTGTCACGTCCGACCTCGGACAAGCACTCGACCGGCGGGGTCGGCGACAAGATCACCTTGCCACTGGCGCCGCTGGTGGCGGCCTGCGGCGTTGCGGTACCTCAGCTTTCGGGCCGTGGGCTGGGCCACACGGGTGGGACCCTGGACAAGCTCGAGTCGATCCCCGGCTGGCGCGCGGTTCTGTCCAAGGATGAGATGATGCGCCAGCTCGAGGTAGTCGGGGCGGTGATCTGCGCAGCGGGCGAGGGGCTCGCCCCTGCCGACAAGAAGCTGTATGCCCTGCGAGACGTCACCGGTACCGTCGAGGCCGTTCCGCTGATCGCGAGCTCGATCATGAGCAAGAAGATCGCCGAGGGCACCGGTGCCTTGGTGCTCGACGTCAAGGTCGGGTCAGGCGCGTTCATGAAGGACGTCGACTCTGCTCGGGAGCTGGCGCGCACGATGGTCGACCTCGGCAAGGATGCCGGGGTGAACACCATTGCTCTGCTGACCAACATGCAGACTCCGCTGGGGCTGACGGCAGGCAACGCCCTGGAGGTTCGCGAGTCGGTTGAGGTCCTGGCCGGCGGTGGTCCACCGGATGTGGTGGAGCTGACTGTGGTCCTAGCCCGCGAGATGTTGGCGGCCGCCGGTCGCGGTGACGTCGACCCGGCCGATGCGCTCAAGGACGGCACAGCGATGGATGTGTGGCGCGCCATGGTCACCGCTCAAGGTGGCGATCCGTCGGCGGCCCTGCCGGTCGCCCGAGAGACCCACCAGATCCTGGCCACCGGCTCGGGTGTCCTGACACAGCTGGATGCGCTGAAGGTGGGCATCGCGGCATGGCGGCTGGGTGCCGGTCGGGTCCGCAAAGAGGACCAGGTCCAGGCAGGGGCAGGTGTCGTAATGCATGCCAAGCCTGGCGCCGTCCTGCGAGCCGGCGACCCGCTGATGACGCTGCACACAGACACCCCCGAACGGTTCGCGCGGGCCATCGAGGCGTTGGTCGGTTCGTGCTTCATTGCCCCAGAGGGCTCCCGGCCTGACTTGCTGCCACTGGTGATCGAGCGGATCAGCTGAGCCGTGCCACCTGCCGCAGGACCCGGCACTGGACTAGCCGTTACTGTGAAGGGCGTGCCCCGACTCATCAGCCAACCCACACGCATCCCGGTTCCTGGCGGCAAGGTCATCGACGAACATGTGGGCCGGGTCAACACCGGCAGCGACGCGGTTTCTCTGGCCCACATGACCGCGCCCGCTCACTGGGACGAGCCCTTCCAGACCCCGGAGTTCGACGAGATCACCCTTGTCCTGAAGGGCTCGGTGATCGTCGATCATGAGGGCGGACCCACCACCGCCCTCGCGGGGCAGTCGATCCTCACCAGCGCCGGTGAGCGCATCCGGTACTCCAGCGGGCCAGACGGCGCCGAGTACGTCGCCGTCTGCATCCCGGCGTTCGCCCCAGACACTGTCAACCGCGAGGACTGAGTGCTCACCGACGACACCCTGCGCCGTGCCCCCAAGGCGCTGCTGCATGACCACCTCGACGGTGGGCTGCGCCCGCAGACCATCGTCGAGCTTGCCGACACCGTCGGCTACCAAGGACATCCGGCGCACGGGGCGGGTGCGCTGGGTGCCTGGTTCCGCGACAGCGCCGACTCGGGTTCACTCGAGCGGTACCTCACGACGTTCGAGCAGACGCTGGTCGTCATGCAGACCGCTGACGGGCTGCACCGGGTGGCTAGCGAGTGCGTGCAGGACCTTGCCGCCGACGGGGTGGTCTATGCCGAGGTTCGCTATGCCCCAGAGCTGCACCTGGTCGACGGGCTGTCGCTCGAGGCAGTGGTCGAGTCCGTGAACGCAGGCTTCCGCGACGGCGAGCGGATCGCGGCTGAGTCGGGTCGGCGGATCCGGGTCACGGCCTTGCTGACGGCAATGCGCCACGCCGCCAAGGGGACCGAGATCGCCGAGCTCGTCGTGCGCTACCGCGATGAAGGCGTCGTGGGCTTCGACATCGCCGGCGCTGAGGCGGGGTTCCCACCCACCCGGCACCTGGATGCGTTCGAGTACCTCCGCCGTGAGAACGCGCATTTCACCATTCACGCTGGCGAGGCCTTCGGGCTCCCCAGCATCTGGGAGGCGATCCAGTGGTGCGGCGCCGACCGTCTCGGGCACGGCGTACGCATCGTCGACGATATTCAGGTTGCGGCCAGGCCCTTCTCCGCGGACGTGGCGCACGCGGCCGCGGCGGACCCGTCCGAGGTGGTCCTGGGAGGACTTGCCGGCTACGTGCGCGACCGGCGCATCCCGCTCGAGATGTGCCCGAGCAGCAACGTGCAGACCGGTGCAGCTCAATCCGTTGCGCTGCACCCGATCTCGCTGTTGAAGCGGCTCAAGTTCAGGGTCACTGTCAACACCGACAACAGGCTGATGAGTGGCACGTCGATGACCCGCGAGATGTCGCTGCTGGTCAACGACGCCGGATGGACGCTGGAGGATCTGCGCTGGGTGACGATCAACGCGATGAAGTCAGCCTTCGTCCCCTTCGACGAAAGGCTGGCGATCATCGACGATGTGGTCAAGCCCGGTTACGCAGCCCTGATCCAAGCCTGATCCCGCCCAGAGCGCTGAGCTCGAACCCCGGGTCGACCTAGCGGGGCAGCGAGTCGATCGGGTCCGCCGGGATGAGGCGACGGCGCAGGGCTGAGTCCCGTTGCAGCCGGATGGTGTCGCGTCGGCGTCGATCGGCGATGACAGCGGCGAGCACCAGCTCGGGAGGGGTTCCAGCTGGGGGCTGCGGAGCGAGGTAGGTGACCACTTCGTCGTGCAGCTGGACGCCGAGGGCAGCGCGCGAGTGGGGACTCAGCGTCGGCGCCCGCATGAGAAACTGCCGAACGGCCATGGCCAGGCCGTCAGGAAGCCGCGCGATGTCTGCACCTGCCGCCCACGCTGCCAGGTGTGGCGGCATCATCGGCGGCGGTGGCAGGCTCAGATGGACCCGTTCTCGCACGACATAGGTGCCGGCCGCGTGGTCGCCGAGCCGCTTGCCCTTGTTGCTCAGCAAACCGCTGACCAGTGCGGGCACACCCAGCAGAAGCCAGATCTCCACGAATCCGACGAGCGCTCGGGTCAAGGCCTGGCGGAACCCGATCGGCCCGGCATCGTCGCGAACGGTCCGCAGGCCGGTGGCGAACTTGCCCACCGAACGACCGCGGGTCAGCGTTTCCATCGCGGTCGGGAGGACGACGAACACGAGGACCAAAAGCAGTGTCATCGCGACGTTGACCATGGCGTCGTCGGCGCCCCGCGTCACCAGCGAGGTGACGAACAGTCCGATCACCAGGGCCAGGACAGCAATGGCCACGTCCAGGAAGCCTGAGAGCACGTGCATGGCGATGCCAGCGGCGGGCAGCTCCAGAGCGACGGCCTCGCCGATGACGAGGTCGTCGACCCCGACGCCCACGGTGCTGCTGCTCAAAGTCTGCTGCGCTTCATACCCCGACTGCCCTTCGTAACAGGTCCAGCGTATCGGGCCAGAGGCTGAAGCAGGGACTGGCCGCGAATACAGTGTGGGCGTGGATCTGGACGCTTTTGTCGCAGCGCACCAGGGCGAGTGGAGCCGCCTTGAGTACTTGGCGCGCCACGGATCGCCCAGCGGCGCCGAGGCGGACGAGATCCTCGACCTCTACCAGCGGGTAGCCACCCACCTTTCATTGATGCGTTCGTCGGCTCCCGACCCCAGCTTGGTGACCTATCTGTCGTCCCTGCTGGCTCGGGCCCGCACGCGTTCCGCCGGAACCAGATCCGTGGCCTGGGCGGATTTCGGCGGCTTCTTCACCGACACCTTTCCTGCAGGGCTGTACCGGACGCGGCGGTGGTGGATTGTCACCGCGATTGCCAATGTCGGGCTGTCGCTGGTCATCGGGTGGTGGTTCCTGTCACACCCGCAGTTCGAGTCCTCATTGATGTCCCCTGCCGAGATCGACAAGCTTGTCAACAGCGACTTCCAGCACTACTACAGCCAGTTCGCGGCATCGCATTTCGCCGCACAGGTCTGGACTCACAATGCCTGGCTGACCGCGATCTGTATTGCGCTGGGCGTCCTGGGCATCCCCGTGGTTTATCTGCTCTTCGAGAACGCCCTCAACCTGGGGGTCGTCGGCGCGATCATGATCAACCACGGCCGTGGTTCCCTATTCTTCGGCCTCGTCCTGCCGCACGGGCTGCTGGAGCTGACTGCGGTCTTCATAGCGGGGGCGACCGGCCTGCGGTTGTTCTGGTCCTGGGTCGATCCCGGCCCGCGAACTCGGTCTCGGGCCCTTGCCGAAGAGGGCCGCTCCGCCATGGCTGTGGCCCTCGGACTCGTGGTCGTGCTGGCGGTCTCGGGAGTCGTCGAGGCCTTCGTGACGCCCTCGCCGCTGCCCACCTGGGCGCGGGTCAGCATCGGTGTGCTCGTCGAGGTCGCATTTCTTACGTATGTGTTCACAGTCGGTCGCTGGGCGTGCCAACGCGGGGCAACCGGTGACGTGTCAGCGCGCGATGCCGGCGACACGGCGCCTGTCGTGGGGTGACTACAACATGCCCCGGCTCTTGAGCAGCAGGTAGTGATCGGTCAAGGCCGTCGGTAGCTGCTCGGGCCCGACATCGATCACGTGGACACCAAGGCGTCGCAGGACCTCGGCGGTTCGTTCGCGAAGGCCGATGGTGCGCTCGGCCGCAGCAGCGTCATACACGCGCGAGGTACTGCTGACGTTCGCAGCCATCGCGGTGAGGGCCGGATCGGCGACCGACGCGAGAACTACCTGATGGTGACGGGTCAGCGTGGCCAGGGTCGGCAACAGGCTCTCCTCTATGGCCGCAGGCTCGAGCGGAGTCAGCAACACGACCAGGGATCGGCGTCGGCTCAGGTCCGCGATTGACCCTGCTATCAGCGACCAGTCCGCCTCCAGCAGGGCCGGCTCCAGCGGGGCCATCGCCTTCACGAGGTCGTTCAAGAGCGTGAGGCGACTAGAGCCACTCAGCCGAGCGCGCACCTGTCGGTCGCCGGCCAGGAAGTCGACCCTGTCGCCCGCACGGGAGGCAACCGCCGCCAGCAGCAGTGAGGCGTCCATAGCTGCGTCCAGCCTGGGCATGTCATCCACCCTCCCGGCCGAGGTCCGTGAGGTGTCCAGGACAAGTACCAGACGCCGGTCGCGCTCGGGCTGCCAGGTGCGCACGACGACTGCGCTGCGTCGAGCGGTCGCCCGCCAGTCGATACTTCGGACGTCATCACCGATCACATAGTCGCGCAAGGAGTCGAACTCCGTGCCACCTCCGCGAATGCGAACCGCTGATCGGCCGTCGAGCTGGCGCAGGACGGCAAGCCGGCTGGGTAGGTGCTTGCGCGAGGTGAACGGCGGCAGAGCGCGGATGACTCCCTCGACCGGGAACGAGCGCTGGCGGGCGGCCAGCCCCAATGGCCCGACGCTTCGCACGGTGACCCGGTCGGCTCTCCGGTCGCCGCGCCGAGTCGGAGTCAAGCGGGTCCGCAATGCCACGCGCCCACCGCCACGGACAATGACGGTGTGCCGCTCGCCCTGCGCCCCGGCGGACGGTTGCCAGGCGTCGCGGACGATGCCGCGCAGACGTCGTGGCGTCGGGTTGGTCAGCCACAGCGTCGTGGAGCCACTGACCCCCAGTCGGACCTGGTGGACGCGGTCGCGACTGATGACCAGCTTGCCGGGGCTCAGCGCCACCAGGACGTCGAGCCCGATGGCGCACGCGGTGACCAGCCACCAGATCCAGACCGTGGCCATGGTCGGCTGGAGCACGACGGCGATCATCCCCAGCAGCAACAGTGCGGGCGCGCGCCCAGTTAGCGCCACGATGACCACACCCCTGCTGTGACAGGACGCAGCCAGGAGACGCACGGGATGCGGATCGGTGAGCGCACGGTAGGAGTCAGCGGGGGACAGGCACCGAGGATAGGGCACTGGCCAATACCGACCCGACGCTGACCCCCTCGAGCTCGGCCTCGGGACGCAGGGCAAGCCGGTGGGCAAGCGTGGCGTGAGCGAGAGCCTTGACGTCATCGGGGGTCACGAACTCTCGACCGCTCAACCAGGCCCAGACCCGGCTGGTCGCCATCAGTGCCGTGGCGCCACGTGGGCTGGCACCTAGAGACAGCGACGGGGACTGCCGGGTGGCCCGGGCGATGTCGACGATGTAGCCGGTGACCTCCGCCGAGACCGTCACCGTCCCAACTGCGGCCACTGCCGCATCCAGGTCTGCCGCCCCGGCGACCGCACGCAGGCCGGCCGCAGCAAGGTCGCGGGGGTCGAAGCCGCAGACGTGTCGGTGAACCACTTGGATCTCGTCCTCGCGTGGAGGAAGGGGCAGTTCGACCTTGAGCAGGAAACGGTCCAGCTGGGCCTCAGGCAACGGGTAGGTGCCTTCGTATTCGACCGGGTTCTGCGTCGCAGCGACCATGAAGGGCCACGGCAGGGGCCTTGGCACGCCGTCAACGGAGACCTGACGCTCCTCCATGGACTCCAGCAGTGCGGACTGGGTCTTGGGCGGCGTCCTGTTGATCTCATCGGCGAGCAGCAGGTTAGTGAACACTGGTCCCTCCCGGAAGGAGAACTCGGCGCTGTGCGGGTCGTAGATCAACGAGCCAGTGATGTCGCCGGGCATCAGGTCAGGCGTGAACTGTACCCGCTTGGTCTCGATGTCGAGTGCGGCTGCCACCGCGCGAATGAGCAGGGTCTTGGCCACGCCCGGGACCCCTTCGAGCAGGATGTGGCCGCGGCTCAGCAGAGCGATCATGATGCCGGACACGGCGGCGTCCTGCCCCACGACCGCCTTGGCGACCTCCTGGCGGACGGCCAGCAGCGCCACGCGAGCCTGCTCCGATGAGGCACGGGCCTGGTCGGAGCAGGGGTGATCCTGGTTTGGATGGTTGAGGTCCGTCATGTCCCGCGTACTTCTTTCTCGAGTGCTCGGAGGGTGCTGGCTAGTTCCAGGAGAGACGAGTCGTCATGGGCCGCGGGCGATTCCAGAAGATCCATCACGTCCTCGTAGTCCCTGCCACTGACCGCGGCGGAGGCCGCTGCCACGTTGCTGAGTGCAGTTGAGGCGGACAGGCCGAGGAAAGTCGCGAGGCGCTTTGTGGTCGCCTGCTGTAGAACGGCCAGGGCTCGGCTTCGGTCGCGGGCCTTGCGGTACAACCGTCCGCGGCTCTCGGTGGTCTCCACCGCCCGAACGATGACTGGCAGCGGTTCTGTGACCAGACGCCCAAGGCGGCGTCCCCGCCACAGGCACAGCAGCACCACCGCGGAGGTCCCGAGCGTCAGGCCAGGCTGGAACCACGAGGGGGTGATGGATCGTGAGGTGCCGTCGGCGGCTGCAATGTCGGCCTGAGAAGGGACATACCAGAGCAGGTGGCTGGTGCGCCCGAACAGGTGCAGGGCGATCGCAGCGTTGTCGGAGTCAAGGATGGCACCGTTGATGATCAGGCTTTCGTCCCCGAGCATGACCACCGGCGGTCGTCCAACGGCGGCGGGCAGGCTGACCATCGCGCCGCCCCCGCCGATCTTGTCGGGGAAACAAGTTGGGGCGGTGGTGCCAGGGGCCGTGGGAAGGTAGGCGCGGTCTGCCCGGGCAAGTCGGAAGGCCTCGCCCACGTCGGTGCCTTGGCAGTTCGCAGCCAGGTCCACAAGATCGGCCAGGTGGGAGGCGACCGGCAGGCCCATCCCTTTGGTGACCTCGGGGTCTGGGTCCAGCAGGATCAGACCGGCGGAAGAGGCAGCGTGTACCAGGGCCGTGTGAGCGGTTCGCCCCGACAGGCTGCCCGTGCCGGTGATCGCCACCGTCGTGGCGCCGTCGACGACCTGGTCGAGAAGCTCACCTTGGCTGCGGACGACGGTCACCTTGACGCCGTGCTCACCCAGCACATGGGCCAGGCCCTGGGCGCCCGAGTAGCCGGGGTTTGCCGGGTCAAGGTCCTCGGAATTGCGTTGCGGACCCTGGTTGAGCAACGTGACCGCCAGCGCACTCACCATCAGCAGGGCAACCACGACTGAAGGAATGAGCCAGCGCCGATGTGTGGGTGTCAACGCTTTGGAGGCTGCGGCGGTTGTGGTCATACCGGTAGTTCCTCCACAGAGGTCATCGGCAGGGGGCGTACCGTGACCAGTTCTGTGTCGAGGGCCTGGATCTGGCCGGCCTGGTAGGCGCCCGTGCGGCGATGTCCATAGCGCACGGAGTCGAACAGGTCGGCGGCCCGCGCGAGCCGGTCAGCCTGCTCAGGGAAGTTCGATGCCAACGCCATGCTGACCTCGTGGGCGGTGCAGCTGGGGGCGTCATCGAGCATCCTTCGATCGCTCATGTCCTTGGCGATGGCTCGGAATCCGTCCAGAACGGCGTCCTGGAAGCGTCCGTCTCTGATGGCTCGCGCAGCCAGGTCGCGGTAAGCATCAGCCGTGATCGTGCCGTCATCGAGCACCGCACCATTTGTCACCGTGCTGACGCGCTCACGGCGCACCCTGGGCAGGATCCAGACGAGCACAGCGATCACGACCAGTGCGATCAGCACCGTGATGGCGGCAGAGAGCCCGGCCAGGTGGTTGGCGCCCTCGAGTAGCTTGCGCATCTGGTCGGCGATCCACCGGGTCAACGAGTCAAGCCACGGGCTCTGGTAGTCGGAGCCTTGGAGCTCGTGGTTAAGCCAGGTGCGCGCCTCAGGCGGCGTAGGGTTCAGGCCGCGTACAGGGGACCAGCTCACCCAGGTCATGAGAGGTCGGTCAGATCCGCGGTGCGGGGTTGGTCTGGGCGTCGCGGAGCAGGACGACGTCGAGCGCCTCGAGGCGCATCCGCCGGTCTATGTAGAGCAGACCGGTGACTGCTGCTACGAAAGGTGTGGTGATCGCTCCGGTGAGCAGCGCGGACAGGTGCGAGACGAACGTGGTGATCATCTGCCCGGACTCACCACCTTGCCCTGACATTGCCGCGATGGCAGTGCCCGCGATCGAGAAAGGTAGCCCGAGCACCGATCCGATGACGCCGGCGATGAGCCTGGCCAGCAGCGTGATGCCCAGAATGCGCCAGAACCCGCCCTTGGTCAGCGCGAAAGAGCGTCGTAGCCCGATGAACACACGGTGCCCCTCGAGTACGATCGCCGGTGCTGCCAGCGAGATCTTCGTTGAGACGGCCAGGGCTGCTGCACCAACACTCACCAGGCCGAGAAACATCAGGACCAGTCCAGCGCCGACGTTGTGGTTGATCAGCAGCAGGACGCCAGGTGCGAGCAGCAGCGCGGCTGCCACGAGAGTAAAGAGCCCGGACAGAAGCACCAACGCCAATAATGACCGCACGCGCCCGCGGGTGGCTCGCCATGTCGCGCCGATATCCGGCTTGTGGCCCAGGACCGCCTGGCCCACGACGTGCACGAGAAGTCCGCTGAGGATGGCCGTCGCCAGTGTGGTCCAGACGTACTGGAGCAGCATCGCTGGAACACCGAGGAAGGCTTGAGCTGCGGGCCCCTGGCTGCTCAGCAACGTTGCGGTCAGGTGGGTAGCGAATGCTCCCAGAGCTGCAGAAGGGACCAGGAACACGGCCAGCACGATTGCTGACAGTCCGACCATTGACTTCGGGTTGAAACGAATGGCCTTGATCGCGCCGTCCAGGATGTCACCGAGCTGCAAGGGTCGAAGCGGCACGATGCCCGGCTTGTGCGCCGTGAGCATGGGGGACTGCGGCGTCGGGGGCTGGCGCAGGTAGGCCGGCGGAGGCAGGGGGCGGCCGGTCGGCGGGGGAGCGGTGGGTAGCTGCCCGGCGGGCGACCAGCTGCCCGGTGGTTCGCGGTCCTGCGGTCCAGGGGCGGGGTATCCGCCGGTCGCCGTCATCTGTCTCCCTGATCAATCCGGTATCGCCCCATGGTCCCAGACTGGCGGCCCGGCGGCCTTGCAGACAGGGCCCGTCGCCGACACTCTGTAGCACAGAGGTTACCGGCTCGGGGCCGTGGCCAGTTGCTCCGCCGTCGCTGCGCCCGCCAGCGGCGCGCCATCGGCTTGGCGAAGTCCTCGGCGCTCCGCCGGGCCATGAACCCCTGCGACTCGCAGCAGGCGTGCCCTGCCGTAGGCCGAGACTTCGCCGCCGTGGCTAGTGACCCTTGGGATGCCAGACCGTCTTGGTCTCCAGGCATGCCGTGATCCGGGTCAGGTCCGGAGTGCGTGACCAGTCCGGCTCGACCGAGCCGGTGTCGTCACCGGCGGGGCGCAGTACGCGCTTGAGGTTGTCTGCGCTGGCACGCTCGAGCTCTGCCCACGACAGGTTGTCGGCGTCGGCGGCACCGGCCAGGTCGATGGCGTTGACGTCCTGGTGGGCGGCCAGCCAAGGCGCGAGCTCGGCGGTGCGTCCGCTGATCACGTTGATGACCCCCGCAGGAACGTCTGAGGTCGCCAGGACCTCTGAGAGCGTCACGGCGGGAAGCGGCCGGTGTTCGCTGGTCAGCACCACAGCCGTGTTGCCGCTGACGACGATCGGCGCCAGGACAGAGACCAGACCGAGCAGCGAAGAGCGTTGCGGGGCCAGGGCAGCGACAACGCCGGTGGGCTCAGGGGCGGAGATGTTGAAGAACGGCCCCGCCACCGGGTTGACCCCTCCCAGGACCTGGGCGAGCTTGTCCGACCACCCCGCATACCAGACCCACCGGTCGATGGCCTGCGAGACGACCTTGCCGGCGCGGGCGGGGGTGAGCCCCTCCGCTGCCGCGACCTCAGCGACAAACTGGGCGCGCCGGCCCTCCATCAGCTCGGCCACCCGATAGAGGACCTGGCCGCGGTTGTATGCCGTGGCCGCGGCCCACTTCCCAAAGGCACCCCGAGCGGCCACGACGGCGTCTCGTGCGTCCTTGCGGGAGCCCATCGCGGCGTTGGCGAGAAACCGGCCGGACGGGCCGGCAGCATGGATCTCGTAGGTGCGGCCGGACTCGCTGCGCGGGAACGTCCCGCCGATGTAGAGCTTGTACGTCTTGCGCACCTCGATGCGTCGATCCGCAGCGGCACGGCGTCCGGTTACCGTGGTGCTCATCGGGTTGCTCCCGTCGTGACGTAGGCCGACAGACCGTGGCGGCCGCCTTCACGGCCGTAGCCGGACTCCTTGTAGCCGCCGAACGGTGAGGTCGGGTCGAAGCGGTTGAACGTGTTGGCCCAGACCACACCTGCCCGGAGCTGGTCGGCCATCCACAGGATGCGGGAACCCTTCTCGGTCCAGATCCCAGCCGAGAGCCCGTATCGCGTGTTGTTGGCCTTGGCGACCGCCTCCTGCGGAGTGCGAAAAGTCAGCACCGACAGCACCGGCCCGAAGATCTCCTCCTGGGCTATCCGGTGTGACTGGGAGACATTGGTGAAAACCGTTGGGGCGTACCAGAATCCTCGCTCGGGAAGGGCGCATGGTGCGCTCCATCGGGTGGCGCCCTCGGCTTGGCCAATTTCGGTCAGCTCGCTGATCCGGGCCAGCTGCGCCGCGGAGTTGATGGCGCCGACGTCAGTGTTCTTGTCAAGTGGGTCGCCCACCCGCAGGGTCTGTAGACGGCCCTTGAGCCGCATGATCACGTCATCGGCGACGTTCTCCTGCACGAGCAGACGAGAACCGGCGCAGCAGACGTGGCCCTGGTTGAAAAAGATACCGTTCACGATCCCCTCGACCGCCTCGTCGATGGCGGCGTCGTCGAAGACGATGTTGGCGGCCTTGCCGCCGAGCTCGAGCGTGGCCCGTTTGCGTGTCCCGGCGATGGAGCGGGCGATGGACTTGCCCACTTGGGTCGATCCGGTGAAGGCGACCTTGTCCACCCCCTGATGCTCGACCAGGTGGCGCCCCGTGTCCCCGGCGCCGGTGATGATGTTGACCACCCCCGCCGGCAGGTCGGCCTGCTGACAGACCTCGGCGAACAGCAGCGCTGTCAGCGGGGTGGTCTCGGCGGGCTTGAGCACGACGGTGTTTCCCGTGGCCAAGGCGGGTGCGATCTTCCACGACAGCATGAGCAGCGGGAAGTTCCATGGGATGACCTGGCCCACGACGCCCAGAGGTCTTGGGGGATGCGTGCTGGCGCCCGACAGCCCTGCGTGCTCGAGCTTGTCCGCCCAGCCTGCGTGGTAGAAGAAATGCGCCGCAGCAAGAGGGATGTCGACGTCGCGTGACTCCTTTATCGGCTTGCCGTTGTCCAGGGTCTCCAGGACGGCGAACTCCCGCGCGCGTTCGGCCAGGATGCGTGCGATACGGAAGAGGTACTTGCCTCGCTCTGCTCCGGGCAAGCGGCCCCACGGCCCGTCGAAGGCTGTTCGGGCAGCCCGCACCGCCAACTCGACGTCGGCCACGCCGGCCTCGGTGACCTCGGCCAGGACCTCCTCGGAGGACGGGTTGATGGTCTTGAAGCTCGACCCGTCGGCAGACTCGACGAACTCACCACCGATGAACAGTCCGTATGACGGGCGGATGGTGACGACGGTGCGCGACTCGAGCGCGGGTGCGTACTCGAACTTGGCCATTGGGGTCTCCGCTTTCAGCTCAGTCGATCGTCACGTAGTCGGCACCGGAGTAATGGCCAGTGGTCAGCTTCTGCCGTTGCAGAAGAAGGTCGTTGAGCAGGCTGGAGGCCCCGAAACGGAACCAGGCAGGGTCGATCCAGTCATCGCCGGCGACCTCGTTGACCATCACCAGGTACTTCAGCGCGTCCTTGGTTGTCCGGATGCCCCCAGCCGGCTTCACCCCGACCTGGGTTCCGGTGAGCGTGCGCCAGTCGCGCACCGCCTCGAGCATCACCAACGTGACGGGCGCTGTGGCGGCCGGCGACACCTTGCCCGTCGAGGTCTTGATGAAGTTCGCGCCCGCCAGCATGGCCAGCCATGCGGCGCGGCGCACGTTGTCGTAGGTCACCAGCTCGCCGGTCTCAAAGATGACCTTGAGGTGCGCCGGGGCGCCATGGGTCCCCTTCAGGGCACACTCCTGCCTGATCGCCGCGATCTCGTTGAACACCTGGAGGTACCTGCCGGACAGGAACGCCCCACGGTCGATGACCATGTCGATCTCATGCGCACCGGACCGCAGTGCGTCGCGGGTGTCGGTGAGCTTGACCGCCATCGTGGCCCGACCCGACGGGAAGGCTGAGGTCACGGCCGCAACATGAATGTTGCTGCCCTTGAGCGCATCCACCGCCACCGGGACCATGTCGGCGTAGATGCAGACAGCCGCGACCTGGGGCGTTGCCGGGTCACCGGGGTCGGGGGCCATCGCCTTGGCACACACCGAGCGCACCTTGCGCTCGGTGTCGGCACCCTCCAGCGTCGTCAGGTCGATCATCGAGATTGCAGTGTCGATGGCCCAGGCCTTGGACGTGGACTTGATGGAGCGGGTGGCCAACCCGGCTGCCCGCGCGTCTGCGCCAACATGGTCGACCCCCGGCAGTCCGTGCAGCCATCGCGTCAGTGAGGCGTTGGTCAGGGCTCCCACTCCGAGCACTTCGCGTGCTGTGGCTGTCGCCGTGGTTGGGTTCACGGCTGGAGTCTATCGGCCTTCCCTTGGCCGGTGAGGGTGATGGATCGCATCGATCGGCTACCTCTCCAGGGCAACAGTGCGAGGATATTCTCAATGGGCCACAAGACCTCAACGCGGCAGGTGATCCGCCAGCGTTCATCGGTGTGGCTGGCGGCCATGAGCGCAGTCACTGGCCTGCTCTTGCTCGTTTCGCTGGTCCGGAACTGGGCTAGCTACCCACGGCTGTCGTTTGCTGCGTGGGTGCTCTTCGGGCTGGCTGTTGCGTGGGCGGTATTCGTGCGGCCCGCGGTTCTGCTCGATGCCAGCGGCGTGACCTTTCGCAATATTGTGCGGGACGTTCACATTCCGTGGACCCGGCTGACCAGCGTGACATCCCGCTGGAACCTCAAGGTTCTCGTGGGGGACCAGGGCTACAACGCCTGGGCCATCTCTGCGCAGGTCGAACGTCGAAAGTCTTCCTCGGCGGCGATGTTGCGGGTGCCGCTGCCGGGGCGGCTGCACGGGGCGGCCAGTGGCGGCGCCGGACCGTCTGTGACTGCCCCGCAGGCCACCGCCGCGAGCGTCGCCTTGTTGATCACTGCGGCTAAACAGGAATATGACGAATCCGTCGTGCAGGGAGAGCTTCCCGCAGCGCCGGATGCCAGGGTGCGGGTCACCTGGGTGCCGCTGGTCATAGCCGTTGTGTTGCTGCCAGCCGTTCTCGTGGTCGTGCTGTCGCTGACCTGATCTGACCTGTCACCGAGCTGACGGCCATCAGTCCGGGGCCGTCAGCGTCCGCATCGAGGCACCCATCGCAGCCAAGCGGCCTGCGGCTTCGGTACGGGCGGCGACCAGAGACGACGATTCCTCCACCGCCACGATGGCCTCGAGATACACCTTGAGCTTGGGCTCGGTCCCGCTCGGTCGCACGATCACGCGGCCCTCGTCCTCGAGGAAATAGCGCAGCCCCTCCGTAGGTGGCAACCGCCGCGCACTCTGCGCCAGGTCGTCGATCCTGGTGACCGCAACCCCGCCCAGGTCGGTCGGCGGCTTTGCCCGGAGCCGCGACATCATCAGGTGGATGAGACTCAGGTCGTCGACACGGACCGCAAAGGAATCGGTGGCGTGGACCTTGTGCGTGACCGAGAGGTCGTCCAGGACGTCGAGCAGTGAGCGACCCTGAGCCCGCAGGCCCGCCGCCATCTCGGCCAGCATCAGCGCCGCGCTGATGCCGTCCTTGTCGCGAACCCGCTGGGGGTCCACGCAGTACCCGATGGCCTCCTCGTAGCCGTAGCGCAGCCCTGCCACCCGCGAAATCCACTTGAACCCGGTCAGCGTCTGTTCGTGCTTGATCCCCGCCCGGGCAGCCATGGCCGCAAGCAGCCGGGAGGACACGATTGAGCTGGCGAAGACGGCGTCGTGGCTGACCCCTCGAGACAGGATATGGGCCCCCAGCAGTGAGCCGACCTCGTCGCCATGCAGCATCCGCCATCCCGCGGGGTTGTCGACGGTGGCTGCGGCCGGGTCAGGGACGGCGACTGCGCACCTGTCGGCGTCCGGGTCGTTGGCCAGGACGATGTCGGGATGCACCTGGGCCGCCAGTGCGAGTGCGGCGTCGATGGCACCCGGCTCCTCGGGGTTGGGGAAACTCACGGTGGGGAAGTCGGGATCTGGTTCCGACTGACTGGACACCACAATGGGGGCGCTGAAACCGGCACGCGCGAATGCGGCGACCACGACGTCACTGCCGACTCCGTGAAGTGCCGTGTGGACGACACACAGCTCGCGCGGGCTGCCGGGCGCCACGACCGCCGAAGCCGCATTGAGATAGGCCTCGAGCACGTCGTCGTCCATCGTGGTCCAGCCGGAGCCCGATCGAGGGACGTCCGCGACAAGGCCCACCTGTGCGATGTGCGCTGCGATCTCGACATCCCAGGGCGGCACGATCTGGCAGCCGTCGCCGAGATAGACCTTGTAGCCATTGTCCCGGGCTGGGTTGTGGCTTGCCGTCACCATGACTCCTGCGTCAGCGCCAAGGTGACGGATCGCGAAGGCCAGCACGGGAGTAGGCAGAGGACGTGGCAGCACCATGGCCCGCCCCCCGGCGGCCACGACGACTGCTGCGGTATCGCGAGCGAAGACGTCGGAGTTGTGCCTGGCATCAAATCCGATGACCACCAAGGGATCCGGTGACGACTCCTGCAGGAATGCCGTCAGCCCTGCGGCTGCGCGGATCACCATGGAGCGGTTCATCCGGTTGGGGCCTGCCCCCATGGCGCCCCGAAGCCCCGCGGTGCCGAACTCGAGTATGCCGTCGAACCGGTCGGCCAGCTCTGCGCCAACATCGGCGTCTCCCCAGACAGCAGCCCTGAGCAGGGCGCCAAGCTCTGCCCGAGTGACCTCGTCCGGATCGTCGTCGCGCCAAGAGATCGCCTGTTCGATGAGGTCCTGCGGTGCGGTGTATGCCGCGGAACCAGCGGTGGTTCCGCCCCCGGCCATCACGGACGAGCGATCCGTGCGACGACAGCGGCGAGCAGCCGTCCGCAGCGCTCGGCTGCCAAGCGACCTGCCTCGAGCACGTCGTCGTGTGACAGCGACTGGTCGCCAATGCCTGCCGCAAGGTTGGTCACCAGTGAGATCCCGAGGACCTCAAGGCCACTTTGGCGGGCGGCGATCGATTCCAGCGTCGTCGACATCCCGACCAGGTCGCCACCCAGGATCCTCGCCATCTGGACCTCAGCGGGTGTTTCGTAGTGCGGTCCGCGGAACTGGACGTAGACGCCCTCGTCCAGACCGGGATCGACTACGCGGGCAAGCTCGCGAAGCCGTCGAGAGTACAGATCTGTCAGGTCCACGAAGTTGGCTCCTTCGACGGGAGAGACTGCCGTGAGGTTGAGATGGTCCCGGATCAGCACGGGCGTCCCGGGCGTCCATGCTGGGTTGATGCCTCCGCATCCGTTGGTCAACACGATCGTCTTGCATCCGACGGCCGCGGCTGTCCGCACGGCGTGGACGACCGAGCGGACTCCTCGGCCTTCGTAGAAGTGGGTACGGGTGCCGAACACCAGTGCCCGGCGTTCGGTGCCGGCGATGGCCACCGACCGGATGACCCCGGTATGGCCGGCGACGGTGGCTGCGGCGAACCCCGGAACGTCCGCATTCTCGATCGTGGCAACGGTTCGTCCTATCAGGTCAGCGGTCTGTCCCCAGCCGGATCCCAGCACCAGTGCCAGGTCATGATGCGAGGTCCCGGTGCGGTGTGCGATGACCTCGGCGGCAGCACTGGCCACTGCGAAGGGGTCCACCGCGGGATCTTGCAGATCGAGGGAACCGGTGCTCGAGTAGGTCACCTGGGCAGCCTAACGCCGCGCCCCAGGGGTTCTTGGTTGCCGGGGCAAACGCACCCGATCCCCGGACCACGGGCTGGGGCCCCGAGGCTTATCCCTGGAAACCGAGCTCGGCGGACACAGCGTTGGCCGCGAGCACGACAGCCTTCTCCGGGGCCGGGACATCGCCCGCCGCCTCTTCGCCAGGCTCCTGGGCGAGCTGTATCGCGGCGAGCACGATGGCCCTGAAGTCCCGAACGGGCGCCGCATAGCGTGCTGGTCCGGCGTCGTTCCCGGGGTAGTACACGTACCCTCGTGCCCGAGCTTGCGCGCAACTCGAGAGCAGGTTGTTGTGGCCGGGGCACAGACAGGGACCAGCTCGCGGAGGGCAGCGTCCGGCCAGTCCGACGTGAGCACCGCTCCGCAGGGGGTCTGGGTGGGCGCCTCGGCTCCGGCTGCATCGTGGGGCGGCGACGAAATGAGCGTCAGCACCTTGGCTCCGATCAGCACACAGAGCCGGACATTGGCATGCTGTTCATCGGCAAGGCGATCGAGGTGTCCAGAGGCGGCGCGCATCAGGCGGGTCTCGATACCGCGGGCGGCCAACGTGTACAGGCCCGAACCCAGCTGGTAGGTGCGATTGAGGGGGTCGCGTTCGACAAGCCCCTCGCCTTCGAGCGCACGCAGTGCGCGTGAGACCTGACTCTTCTCCCGCCCGAGGCGTAGACAGCGGCGGTCACCTCGGCGGAACCGCGAATCGGCTTGGGTCAGAGCGCGACCCGCGGCGTCGACCTGGGGCGGCGTTGGGCGGGCATAGCCGTGGCACCCATCTTGCTGGGTGCTGTCCTGCTCGCGCTCTACCTGTGGGTGCACGCCCAGACGCTCGACTCGATCGAGCGTCGAGCACTTGATCCGCAGGAGATCAGGTTGGAGCTGTGGCAACACGTGCAGCTCTCGCTCGTGGCCACGGCCCTGACGATCGCCATCGCGGTACCGTTGGGAGTTCTGCTGACCCGGCCCTTCGCCCGATGGATCAAGCCCATCGGGCTGGGGCCTGGCAACCTAGGCCAGGCCATCCCGTCGACCGGGCTGATCGTCTTGCTCGCGCTTTGGCTTGGCATCGGCTTCTGGACGGCAGTGATCGGGCTCGTTGCCTACGCCACCCTGCCGATCCTTCGCAACACGATCGTCGGTCTGGACGGCGTGGACCCTGCGCTGAAGGAGGCCGCGCCAGGAATGGGAATGTCCCGCCAGGCCGTCCTGCGGCGGGTGGAGCTCCCGCTGGCGGTGCCGGTGATCATGGCCGGTGTTCGCACCGCGCTCGTGCTTACCGTGGCGACCGCCGCCCTTGCCACGTTCATCGGCGCTGGTGGCCTCGGTGCTGGGTTGGTGGCGGGTATCAAGCTGAACCGTCCCACCCTCAGTCTGACGTTCGGACTGCTCGCCGCCGTCCTCGCGCTGTTCGCCGACTGGGTCGGCGGCGTTGCAGAGGAAGTCATGCGGCCTCGGGGTATTTGACCGGCGTCAAAACAGCCATCTCGTGCCCGGCCGATTCTCGCCGCGGGTGCGTTGCGCACGTTCTGCATGGATCCCGAAGAATCACGAAAGAGAGAAACGTATGCGAACCAGTCTTCATCGACTTGCCCCACTGACGGCAATCCTGGCAGTGGCCAGCGTCGCGGTGTCCGGATGCACAGTGAGTCAGGCCACTGCGGGTGGCGCCGTGACGAGCGGCTCGATCCAGAAGATTGCTGCCCTCAAAGGCGCCACCGTCAAGGTGGGCTCGAAGGACTTCGATGAGCAGCTTCTGCTAGGTCAGATCTCGATGGTGGCGCTGCAGGCTGCGGGCGCGAACCTGGTCGACAAGACGGACATCCAGGGGTCGAACAACACCCGGCTGGCATTGACCGGCGGGGCGATCGATCTGTACTGGGAGTACACCGGAACCGCATGGATCAGCTGTCTGAAGAACACCAAGCCCATCGAGAACCCGCAGGGTCAGTTCGACGCGGTCGTGAAGGCGGATGCAGCCCAAGGCGTCACGTGGCTGGACAGAGCTCCTGCGAACAACACCTACGCGCTGGCCCAGACTCAGGCGACGCTGGCAAAGTACGGTGTCAAGACGCTGTCTGAGTACGCGGCGCTGGCGAAGAAGAACCCGGCGGCTGCGTCTATCTGTGTCGAGAGCGAGCTCCAGGGCCGCGACGATGGTTTCCCGGGTGTGCAGAAGGACCATGGGTTCAGCCTCCCTGCCGCCTCCGAGCACCTGCTGGACACCGCGGTGGTCCACGCGGCGCTGGCCAAGGGCGGGGCATGCAGCTTCGGTGAGGTCTACACGACCGATGGCCGGGTGGCGTCGTTGAAGCTCAACGTGGTCCAGGACGACAAGAAGTTCTTCCCGATCTACAGCCCGGCGCTCTCCGTGCGAAGCGAGGTCGCCAAGAAGTACCCGGCTCTGGAGTCGCTGTTCAAGCCGATCGCAGACAAACTCACCACTGAGGCACTCATTGCCATGAACAAAGAGGTCAGCGTGGATGGGATGAAGCCTCGCGCGGTGGCGGAGGAGTGGATGCGGTCGCAGGGATTCATCAAGTAGCCCGCACGTCCATTTTCGAGCGGGCGTCGGGCACGCAACTGCGGCCAGCGACACCCCCGCGGTTGACCCGACACTGACGTGCCATCTGCGAAGATCGACTCGGCTTGACTCGATCCCATCCTGGCCGCCCGCTCGAAGATTGGCATGACGTGCGCTGCGCATCCTCCCGATCACCGCGCTTGATCACGTGCGCGTCCGCGGTCATCCTGCTGAGCTCCTGCACCGTCCAGGCCACAGGGAACGCCTCGAAGTCTGTGCAGACCAGATCACTGCCATCTGGGTCTGCCGCGTCCTCGTCGAGGTCGCCTACATCTGCCACTTCAGCAGGCACAGTCAACGTCTACGCGGGCGCGGGCACGGGGAGGCTGTCAGCGACTGCGCGGGCAGCCAAGACCTTGGTCTATGTCCCGAACAACACCACCAACACGGTGCAGGTGATCGATCCGGCGACGTTCAGCGTGATCGCGACCTATCCCACGGGTCGCGAACCCCAGCACGTCGTGCCGAGCTGGGATATGAAGACACTGTGGGTCAACGACGACCTCGGCAACGACATGGTGCCGATCGACCCCGTCACGGGCAGGCCCGGCAAACCTGTCAAGGTCGAGGATCCCTACAACCTCTACTTCACTCCTGACGGTGCCCATGCCCTCGTGATGGCCGAGCGGATGCATCGCATCGACGTCGTCAACCCCCAGACCATGGCTCCCGAGCGCTCTCTGCCGGTTCCCTGTGACGGGGTGAACCACGCCGACTACTCCGCAGACCTGTCTTTCTTCGTGGCTAGTTGCGAGTTCAGCGGCCAACTTCTCGTGGTCGACCGCAATGCGACCAAGCTCCTCAAGGTGATCGACCTCAACAGCACCAAGACTCCCGGCGCCACCAGCGTTGGCGAGGCGATGCGGATGGGCGGGCCCAAGAGCGGCTTGACCCCAGGCGCCTCAGCGATGCCACAGGACGTGCGACTCACCCCCGACGGCACTCGATTCCTGGTGGCCGACATGTTGCGCAACGGGATCTGGGTCATCAACGCGAGCACCCAGAAAGTTGAGCGCTTCATCCCCACCGGCAAGGGTGCTCACGGCATCTATCCCGACCGTGAGGGCAGGAGGGTCTTCGTCAGCAACCGCGATGAGGGTTCCGTCTCGGTCCTGGACGCGTCGTCGTTGGCCATCACCGCGACCTGGAAGATCCCCGGCGGAGGGTCGCCCGACATGGGTGGAGTCACTGCGGATGGCTCGCAACTGTGGCTCTCGGGACGCTACAACTCAGAGGTCTACGTCTTCGACACCACGACCGGGGCCCTGATCAGACGGATCAAGGTCAACGCAGGTCCGCATGGTCTCTTGGTGTGGCCGCAGCCGGGCTCGTTTTCTCTGGGACACACGGGCAACATGCGATAGGGACAGTCGGGCCCACGGGGGTCGCCGCTCCTGCAGTCGCGCTGGCCGAGCAGCCGGCCCGTCGGGCGGTTGCTGCCTGGAAGGCGTCTGCCGCTGGTGTGACCGCTAGATCGAGCCCCTGTTCCGGGTCGGGAACGAGGGTGAGTGCGTCCCCAGGTTTGAGCGGTCGACGCAGCGGTCTGCGTGGTCCGGGAGCTCAACGAGGTCCACACCTTGGTGTCGCGCATCCAGCGACGGCCGGCCTCTTCAGTCCCGACCTGCGGGCTGGGTAGGGCTCACCCGCGCAGGGTGGCGCTCAGATGCGGGCGCCCACACATCTGCCGCATGGACCAGATCCGGTCCGGTGTCGATGATTGGCAGGCGACGGGACGGTCAACGGTTCACCACGTGGCCAGCCATCCGTCTGGGCCCGCACCCACTGGGTGGTTGGATAGGCCTCGTGAGAGAACGCAACACGTCAGTTGTCATCATCGGTGGTGGCCCAGGTGGGTATGAGGCGGCCCTGGTGGCCGCTCATCTTGGAGCCTCTGTCACCGTCGTCGACCGCGACGGCCTTGGTGGTGCTGCGGTCCTCACCGACTGTGTCCCGAGCAAGACCCTGATCTCGACCTCGAACTCGCTGTCACGCATCGAGGTGGCGGGCGGGCTGGGCGTCCGATTCGACGGTGAGGAGACCGGCCATGAGGCCGCCGCGGACCTGGTCGCGGTCAACGAGCGAATCCTGGAGCTGGCTGCCGCGCAGAGCCGGGACATCGAGGAACGACTCCAGACCGTCGGTGTGCGGGTGTGCCGCGGTGTCGGGAGGCTGGTTTCACCGGTGAGGGTATCAATGGACCTCGTCGTGGGCACTACCGAAGAGCTGGACGCCGACGTGGTGCTGGTCGCGACGGGGGCAACCCCTCGTGTCATGGGCTCAGCCTTGCCCGATGGGGAGCGGATCCTGACCTGGCAACAGCTCTACGCGCTGTCCGAGGTCCCAAAGCGTCTCATTGTGGTCGGTTCGGGGGTGACGGGGGCGGAGCTTGCGGACGCCTACCTCGGCCTGGGCAGTGAAGTTGTCTTGGTGTCCTCACGTGATCGGGTGCTTCCGGGTGAGGACGCTGACGCCGCCACGGTGATTGAGGACGTCTTCCGGCGACGCGGTATGCAGGTGATGAACCGCTCCCGTGCGGCCGGTGCCAAACGGGCCGGCGATGGCGTGGTCGTCACGCTGGAGGATGGTCACGAGATAATCGGCTCACACGTGCTGCTTGCAGTCGGCTCGATTCCACAGACCCGGAACATGGGACTGGCGAAGGCGGGCGTGGCGCTGACCGACTCCGGACATATCCGCGTTGACCGGGTCTCGCGCACATCGGTCAGGGGCGTGTATGCCGCGGGCGACTGTACGGGGATCCTCCCCCTCGCGTCCGTGGCCGCTATGCAGGGTCGCATCGCGATGTCGCACGCTCTGGGGGACACCGTGGCCCCCTTGCACCTGCGAGGCGTCAGCGCCAACATCTTCACCGACCCCGAGATCGCGACGGTCGGCTACTCCCAGAATGACGTCGACGAGGGTCGTATCGATGCGCGAGCGGTCATGCTGCCCCTGTCGACAAACCCCCGGGCCAAGATGCAGAACGCACAGGACGGGTTCGTCAAGCTCTTCGCTGCCGCCGGAAGCCACTCGATCGTGGGCGGTGTCGTGGTAGCTCCGCATGCCTCCGAGCTGATCTTCCCGATCGCGCTCGCGGTTCAGCACCGGCTTACGGTGGACCAGATGGCCAACACGATTACGGTCTACCCGTCCCTGTCGGGCTCAATCGCCGAAGCCGCCCGGCGCCTGCACTCCAGCGACTGAGGCTGGCGCAGGCGATGGCCGGCGGCTTCAGTCCTTGATCTCTGCGATCACGAGGCCGTTGGTCACAGTCAGGCCCACCGTGGCCGTCAGTCCGGTGATGGTGCCGGACTTGTGGGCGTTGATGGGTTGTTCCATCTTCATCGCCTCGAGAACGACCACGAGCTCGCCGACCTCTACGACCTGGCCTTCCTCAACCGCGATCTTCACGATTGTTCCCTGCATGGGTGTGGTCAGCGCGTCGCCCGAGGCACCGGCTCCCGCCTTGCCGCCGCCGGTGCGTTTGGGTGCCTTCTTCTTCGCGCCGCCGCCGCCACCAAAGGTCAGCCCGCCGGGGAGAATCACCTCGAGGCGCTTGCCGCCGACCTCGACGACCACGCTCTGGCGCTCGTCGGACCCCTGCGGAGCATCAGCGACGACCCCGGCATAGGCAGGAATGTTGTTGACGAACTCTGTCTCGATCCAGCGCGTGTGAACCGTGAAGGGCTCGGCGGGGTTCTTGGGCGCGAAGGCCTCGTCGGCGACGACTGCCTGGTGGAACGGCAGAACGGTGGGCATGCCTTCGATGACGAACTCGCCCAGCGCCCTGCGCGCCCGGGCCAGCGCCTGTGTGCGGTCCTTGCCTGTGATGATGAGCTTGGCCAGCATGGAGTCGAATGCTCCACCGATGACGTCCCCGGACTCGACTCCCGAGTCCAGCCGCACGCCCGGGCCGGACGGCGGGCGGAAGCTGGTGACCACACCCGGTGCGGGCATAAAGTTGCGGCCCGCGTCCTCTCCGTTGATCCGGAACTCGATCGCGTGGCCCGTGGGGGCTGGGTCGGCATAGCCGAGCGCTTCACCGTTGGCGATGCGGAACTGCTCACGCACCAGGTCGATGCCGGTGACCTCCTCGGTGACGGGGTGCTCCACCTGCAGCCGGGTGTTGACCTCAAGGAAAGAGATGACGCCGTCCTGGCCGACGAGGAACTCGCACGTGCCGGCCCCTTGGTACTTGGCCTCCTTCAGGATGGCTTTGGAGGCGCGGACCATCTCGGCGTTCTGCTGCCGCGACAGGAACGGCGCGGGCGCCTCCTCGACCAGTTTCTGGTGGCGTCTCTGCAGCGAGCAGTCGCGGGTTGAGACCACCACGACGTTGCCGTGGCTGTCGGCCAGGCACTGCGTCTCGACGTGGCGAGGCTTGTCCAGGTAGCGCTCAACGAAACACTCGCCGCGCCCGAAGGCCGAGATCGCCTCGCGAGTGGCTGAGTCGAACAGCTCGGGGATCTGCTGGATGGTTCGCGCGACTTTCATCCCGCGACCGCCACCGCCGAACACCGCTTTGATGGCGACTGGGAGACCGTGTCTCTTGGCGAACGCCACGATCTCGTCGCTGCTCTAGATCGGAAGAGCACACGTCTGAACTCC
>OBLW0100000439.1_pt1 | contig 35952 bp, 25 predicted proteins | sample 1520161 | NCBI WGS metagenome assembly OBLW01 (sample SAMEA3539309, study PRJEB22396) | soil metagenome | biome: tundra; feature: field; material: soil | place: USA | collected 2010-05 | depth 0.15 m
CGTCATCAACGCGCACAATCAGCCGCGAGAACTTCTCCTTCCCCACATTTCGCATGGCCTCGTAGCGCGGGTTGAGCGGCTCCACGCTCACGCGCAGTGGCGTCTTGAGGATCCTGTGGTACATCAAAGCTCACACGGATATCGGGCGGCCCGTTGCCATCCACGTCGACTAAGTCGGACACGTGAGACGGCAACGCGCTCACGGGTCTCCAATCAAGCTGCACAAACGGCTTTCGCTTTGCAGCAGGTGTGGAAACACAGGCCGGTGAATGTCGATGGAGTAGGCGGCAGTCTGAACCGTGCGCACTTTCGGTCCACCGGAGTACATCTCGTCGACGTGCAGGCCCAGAGCGGCAAACCCTTTCGTGAAGAGCCCAAACAGCAGAAAAGGTACCAACAGTGCCGCGATAATTTTGCCAACTGTGGATCGGTTAAGTGCTTTGTTTGACGTTTCCAGGCAGGTTCGCCCCCCACTCGCTTCCGCCAAAATTAAAGGGTGAGCTCGGTTTCCCTGCCGTTTCACTCCCGTTAAGTGCCAGCCGGGTTACCTTACCGGCTGCTACGGCCATTTCATCCATCACGATGTCCCCGTAGACGTTCATCGTTGTTCGGATGTCTGCGTGACGCATGGCTCGCCCGAGGAGGGGCTGTTTCGCCTGGGGGACCACTATGCTTTGATGCCGCACACATGTGAGCAATATTGATCAGACGCGAATCCCAAGTAAGACTAACGTAGTGTATCCGCCCTCTCCCAGGAGGCAAAATGTCCCACGTTCAGCTATCCGAACAAACATCCGAAGTTGAGTGGCGTCCACCGTGCGCCATCTGCAAAGAGTCGGTGGAGCTTGAAGAGAGCAAGACCGATGAGTACGGACGGGCTATTCACGAAGAGTGTTACGTCTCCAAGCTCGTTGGAAATGAAACTGCCTTGGTTTAAATGAAGCTCTGATGGGTTTCCCTGCCGTTCGGACTACTTGAACACTGAAAAGACCCTATTCCATGCCATCTGCCGCGGTCTATGTTGTGGAAGTTACGTGTACGCATAGGATTCGACCTCCCCACTCGCTTCCGCCGTTTCTTTTCAATGACTTAATGCCCGCTCTGCCGCTGACCGGCGTTGACCGACTAACCTCCCCACCAGTGCCAAGCCATAGCACTCAAGGGCCATGTACCCCTTCGTAGACAACTCGTATGCTCGTTCTTGAGCAGCACTTGGGGGAGGGCTGATCAGCAAACGTCCCACGACTCAAATCGAGTCTGGGGCGTTTTGTTTTGTGCGCTCTTTCGTTTTTGCCCACTCTCATCCCCAGAGTTTCGTCTGAGTCGCGGGGTTCGGCACTTCCAGTGCACACTCTGGCATCTCGTTTTGAGGATTGTTAACCAGGGGACTCACGGCGTATCGGTTCATGAAGCTTGCGTCGAAGGGCACGAGCAGTTCCGCCAATCTCTGCGTCTCGGCCGCAGGTGCTGTCAGCCAGGTCTGGTAATGCAGCTGCGGAAGGATAACGGGCATCCGATCATGCACGTCGTCGAGCAATTCGTTGGGGGACGTCGTGAGGATTGAGCAAGACTCCAGTAGTTGGCCGCTCGCTGACTTCCAGCGATCCCAGACTCCGGCGAAAGCGAACAGCGAATTGTCTTTCATCCCGAAGTGAAAGGGCTGTTTCTCCTTGCCCGACTTCTTCCACTCATAGAAGCCGTCCGCGGGGATCAGGCAACGCCGCGTCCGAAACGAATCCCGGAAAGCAGGTTTCTCCAGAATGGTTTCGCTCCGGCCGTTGATGAGCCGGTTGCCAATCGAGATGTCATGGGCCCACGACGGCACCAGGCCCCAACTCATTGTGGACAGGATTCGCCTCGCTCCGTCCTGTCGAATGGTCGCCACCGGTTGGGTGGGAGCGATGTTATAGCGCGGACTCCACTCTTCTTCTTCCGAGGGGCTCTCGAAGTACTCCTCAACTACCTGCTTTCTCCGCGAGAGTCGATAGCGTCCGCACATAGTAAAGATTATGGCAGATCGGAGCGGCATTCTCAGGCTAGCGCCAGCCCCGCTTGGGCAGCATTTCGCCATAGTGTTTGTCTCTGGAACGTACCGAGTGAAATAATCGCGCCCCCTGGACAAAGCGCGCCCTTCCCCGGAAACGGCGGTGCAAAATCGGTTAAAATAGTCTCTTGGGTTACCCTGCATTCACCCGGAATAAAGCTCCCCACCGCGCCCGCCAGGCGGCGCTTCCGCTTGCTTGTTTCTTGCTGCTGGTGCTCATCGGCGTCGCCCGTGCCGACAATGCTGCCTTCGACCTCATTGGTCCCAAGATCGACGTTCGGGTGCAACGCGCCGGAGTGACGCTGCCCATTGCGGAAGTGCCCGCTTTGCAAGCGGGAGACCGGCTGTGGGTCCATCCCGATCTGCCCGACAGTCAGTCCGTGAGATATCTGATGGTCGTGGTTTTTCTGCGCGGCGCCACCAACCCTCCCCCGGATTCCTGGTTTACCCGCGTGGAAACCTGGGGCAAACCCGTCCACGACGAAGGCATCTTCGTCACGGTTCCGGAAGAGGCCGAGGAAGCTCTCGTCTTCCTCGCTCCGGAAACCGGCGGCGCCTTCAGCACCCTGCGTACCGCGGTCCGGGGAAAGCCCGGCGCTTTTGTGCGCGCATCGCAGGATCTGGTGCAGGCCAGTCTCGACCGCGCCCGTCTGGAAAGATATCTCGATGCCGTTCGCGAGATTTCCGCCAGCGATCCGGAGCAATTGAAGGCGCGCACGACTTTACTGGCGCGAAGTCTGAGCATCCGCCTTGAGCAGCAGTGCTTCGACAAGCCCACCGCCCAGCAGGCGCCGTGCCTCACCCAGAACACAGATCAGTTGGTCCTCGACGACGCGCACAGCCAGACCATGGTCGCGACCCTGACCTCGGGCCCATCCAGCGACCTGCTCGCGCAGATCACTTCCACACCCAACGCCCGCAGCGGCTACTACAGTCCTTACGTCGGAGCGGTTGTCGATGTCGCCCGCATCTTGAGTACGGCGCATACCGCGCAATATCAGTACATCCCCGCGCTGGCCTTGCCCAAACAGGACGAACTCAATCTGCGCCTGAACAACCCTCCCTCCTTTCGCAATCCGAAGTCGGTGATCGTGATCGGCCTGCCGCCGGTTCGCCCCGCTCCCGTTCCACCCTTGCGCGCGGTCGATCCAGCTCAGGTATTTTGTGCGGGCAAGCCTTCGCTGCTGCTTCCGGCCGAGGGCGCTCCGCTGGTTTTTGCCACAGACCTCGCGCGCGACTTCGTTCTTCACGTCGAAGCCAAGACGGGCCCGAGCATCGACCTGCCCGCGAAGGCGGACCCCATGCGTGGAGGATTTTCGATCGAGACCCAAGCCCTCCAGTCGGCTGATCTGGACGGGGAAGTCACCGGAATTCTCCGCGGATCATGGGGCTTCCACAGCTTCGATGGACCGCGCTACCGGCTGCGTACTTCACGGCCCGCACAATGGATCGTCGCCTCCAAGGATGCCAGCGCTCTGATCGTCGGTCGCGAAGACACGCTCCACTTGCAGTCTCCTGACGCATGTTGTGTGAGCGAAGTGAAGCTCAAAGACGATCAGGGAAAACTGCTGGAGACCGAGTGGAAGAGTCCGAAGCCAGACGAACTCGAGGTAAAGGTCCCGCTGCAGAACGCCAATGCGGGTTCGGTCACCATGTTGATCAAGAAGCTTGGACTGCGCGAAGCCGACGAGATTCCCCTTCACACCTACGCCGAAGCGGGTCGCCTCGACAGTTTCAGCATCCACGCCGGCGATGCCGACGGCGTTCTCAAAGGCACACGCCTGGATCACGTAGACAGCTTGGAGGTGAACGGTCTTCGCTTCATTCCGGAGACGCTCACCCGCGCCCACCAGCAGGACGAACTCAAGCTGACCATCCAAGACGCGGCCGCTAGAACGAAGCTGCATCCCGGTGACTCGATCGTGGTTCACGCTACTCTCAAAGATGGCCGTGTTCTCGATCTCAAATCGGAGGTCGAGGCCCCGCGCCCCGCGGTCAGCGTCCTCAGCCAGAGCGTGCAACTGGATCAGACCTCGTCCCCCCCCGCCGTTCGTCTCGGTAGTCAGGACGAATTGCCGCAGGATGGTCGGTTGAACTTCTTCCTCAAAACGCAGGTGCCGGAGACCTTTCCTTCCACCGAAAAGATCGAAGTTGCGACTGCCGATGAGTCCTTTCGCGTGCTGCTGAGCTTTAAGGATGGCAATCTCACGCCGCAGGACTCGAAGACGGTTTTCGCGGTTCTTGACCCCATGAAACTCCTGGGCCCTTCGGCGTTCGGACCTCTGAAGTTCCGCCCGGTCGCAGCCGACGGGACTGACGGCGACTGGCAGCCGCTGGTAGATCTGGTGCGCATTCCCATGCTCAAGGAAATTCGTTGCGTGCCCGCGTCCGAAAAGGAGTGCACTCTCAACGGCGACAAACTTTTCTTGCTCGACTCGGTGAGCACGGATGCTGATTTCGTCAACTCGGTCACCGTCCCGGAAGGTTTTGTGGAGGATGCATTGGCAATTCCGCCGCCCAAAGGTAAAACTCTTTACATCCGACTTCGCGACGACCCTCACACCATCGATACGGTGACGCTGCCCATGCTGACCGCTCAGCCATAGGCAAACATTCCCGTTCCGCAAGATAGTCTTCGTCTTGCCGCGGTATACTCGCCCTTCGAGCTCACATGGCTAACATTCTTTATGGAGTCAACGGCGAAGGCGCGGGCCACTCTACCCGCGCCAAAGAAGTGCTCTCTCATCTCGTCGCCCAGGGACACACCGTTCACGTGGCTTCCTTTGATCGCGGCTTGCAGAATTTGAAGCCGCACTTCGACGTCACCGAGATTTACGGCTTCCACTTCGCTTACGTCAACAATCGTGTGCGCTACAAGCGCACCATCGCGAAGAACTTGATCACAGTCCCGCAAGCCGCCAGGAGCCTGTCCCATCTGAAGGACCTGGTCGACGAATGGAAGACGGATCTGATCATCACCGACTTCGAGCCGCTCACCTGCCACGTCGGACACAAGAAACGCCTTCCGGTCATCTCCATCGACAACCAGCACTGCCTCACCAACACCGTGGTGTCTTATCCCGGGCAGTACCGCGGCGACGCCGCCGCGGCCAAGCTCGTCACCCGCCTAATGACCCCACACGCCAATGCCTACCTCGTAATTTCTTTCTTCACGGCGCCCATCCGCAAGCGCAACACGTTCTTGTTTCCTCCGCTGCTGCGGCAGGAAATTCTCGAGGCTACTCCCACGCAAGGCGACCACGTCCTGGTCTATGTGACCTCGCCCGCCCCGGCACTGGCAAAGTTGTTAGCTTCCGTCCATTGCCCCTTCATCGCCTACGGCTTCGGCCGCGAAGGCCAAGAAGGCCAAGAAGGAAACATACTTTACAAGAAGCCCTCGCTCGACGGCTTCTTCGCCGACCTGACCAGCGCCCGCGCCATCGTCGCCAATTCCGGATTTTCGCTGGTCACCGAGGCCCTGCATTTGGGCAAGCCCTATCTGGCCGTCCCGGTGAGCCACCAGTTCGAGCAGATCTTCAACGCCTATTGGCTGGAGAAGTCCGGCTACGGCGCTTACTGGGAGGAGTTGAACAAAGAGCGGGTCGAGTCTTTTCTCTACAATCTGCCGCACTATCGCGAAGCGCTCACGCAATACCCTCGACAAGGCAACGGTGCCCTCCTCGAGAAACTGGATGCCTTGATCGCCCGCTATACCGCTATCTAGACGGCCCCGTAGCACGTGTACGAAGGTAACCTCGGTGCGATCCACCCTCGGCGATAACATTGTTCGAACATGTCGTTTCCCTGTCAACAGTTCCTAGCGGAAGTTTTCTCGATGAGGACACGGCGAACTTTCGTTTTACTTGCGGCCAACGCGTTCGTGTGCGCCTTCCTGGCCTACGGTCAGGATTCGCAATCTCTCGGAGATGTGGCTCGCCAGGCCCGTGTGCAGAAGCAGCAGAAGGACGCCCAGGCCAAAGACACACCCGCGAAAGACGTGCAGCGCAAGGATGCCCAGGGCAGTGGCGCAGTCTCGAAGGATGCTCAACCGCCCAAGCCGCCCCGAGTCATCACCAATGACGAGATTCCCTCACACATGGGATCGACCATGACGTCGGCACCCGGCTCCCAGACTCCAAACACCAGATACTCGCAGCCGACTTACGGAACGCAAAAGATTCCCGCCGAGCAATGGCAGTCCCAGATTCAGAATCAGAAGAACGCCATTGCTTCGTTGCAGCGCGAAATCGCCAGCCTTGGCGAGTCCATCCACTATGCGGGCGGAAACTGCGTTGCCAACTGCGTACAGTGGAATGAACACCAGAAGGAGAAGGAGGATCAGGTGGAAAGCATGAAGGCGCAACTGGAACAGCAGCAAAAGCGCCTGGAAGACCTGCAGGACGCCGCCCGTAAACAAGGCTTCGGAAGCTCCGTCTACGACCCCTAGAGCAATTTAGTAGTCTTAAGAGCCTGAGAGCCTCAGCTTTAAATTACAAAATTACCCAATTACTCAATTTTTCACATTCCCCAAAACTGCCCTGCCATGCGAAATTAGTTTATGCCTCTAGTCGTTCGTCCTTCACCCATTCATTCCGTTGGTGTCTACACCTCAAGGCCGATCCGCAAGGGAACTCGGGTGGTGGAGTATGCCGGTGAACGCATCACCGCCGAGGAAGCCGACCGCCGCTACGATGGCGTCTCGCGCACCTACCTTTATGGACTGGATGACGGCAAGACTGTGATCGACGGTGAAGGCCTGGGGGCCTATCTGAATCATTCCTGCGATCCCAACTGCGAAGTTGACGAGATTAAAGGCCGCGTTTGGCTCTTCGCCATCCGTGACATCGCCGCCGGCGAAGAGCTCGTCTGGGACTACAACCTCTACGACGACGACGACCCTGCCCCCTGCCACTGCGGCTCGACCAAGTGCCGCGGCACCATGTATTCCAGGGAGTGGATGGCCAAGATGCGCCGCCGCGAGGCGCTAAAGAAGAAACAGAAGTCTGCCGCCGCGCAGAGACGCAGCACCACTCGGAAGGCGAAGCCCAGCCCCGAAGCTGCGGCATAAGAAAGTCTGGCCCAGCCGCCGGAGCAGCCGCAATCCGAGCCGCGAAGCGGTGAAAGCATGCAGCCCACGGCGCAAGCCGTGGGTGGGCAGCGGAAAATGGGAACAAGCCCCGAAGGGGCGAAAGAAACTCTACGCCTCAGACTCCTGGGGAACGACAACCGGCGCTTTCCCGTGCTCCCGCCATCCCTCAATAATCAAATACAACACCGGAATAAAGAACAGATTCAGAATCGTCGACATAATCATCCCACCAAACACGGTGGTCCCCACCGAATGCCGTCCATTTTCGCCCGCTCCGGTGGCGAGCACCAGCGGCACTACGCCGAGAATGAACGCCAGCGAAGTCATCAAAATGGGGCGGAGGCGAATCGTCGCCGACTGTACTGCCGCTTCCACCAACGGCATTCCGCGCCCGCGCAACTGCTCCGCAAATTCCACGATCAGAATCGCATTCTTGCTCGACAGCCCGACCAGCATCACCAGTCCGACCTGACAGAACACATCATTCTGTAATCCGCGCATCCACTGCGCCCCCAGCGCTCCCAGCAGCGCCATCGGCACCGCCAGCAACACAATAAACGGCAGCACGAAGCTCTCATACTGCGCGGAGAGCGTCAGGTACACCACCAGCGTGCCCAGCCCAAACAGAAGGAGCGACGTCCCGCCGGCCTGCAACTCCTCCAGCGACAGGCCCGTCCAGCTGTATGCAAATCCTTGCGGCATCTTCTTGGCCAGATCCTCCATCGCTGCGATCGCCTGCCCGGAACTATATCCCGGCGCCGGCGAGCCATCGATTTCCGCCGACCGGAACAGATTGTAGTGACTGATCACCTGTGGCGTCGTTGTCTGCGTGATGCTAATCAAATTGTCGAGCGGCACCATCGCCCCGCCGTCGGAGCGCACGTAAAACCGCTTCATATCCTGTGCTTCCGATCGGAATTGTTTGTCGGCCTGCACGTAAACCCGGTACGACCGGTTGTTAAAGTCGAAATCGTTCACATAAGCCGAGCCCATGTAGACACCCAGCGTATCCGTGATTTGCGACAGCGGCACATGCAGGCTCTTCGCCTTCTCGCGATCGATGGTCACCAGATATTGCGGGTCGTTCGCCGTAAACGACGTGAAGAGGCGAGTCAATTCCTTGCGCTGCACCGATTGTTGCATCAGCCCTTGTGCCGTGCCAGCCAGTTCTTCGAGTTTGTGCGCAGCCTGGTCCTGCACCACGAACTGGAACCCGCCGAACTGTCCCAACCCCTGAATCGGCGGCGGCAGTGTCGGAAACACGATTGCTCCCGAAACCCCGAACAGTCGCGGACGGATGCGGTTTAGAATTGCCACCGCGCTATGGGCGTCCCCTTTCCGCTGCGAATACGGCTTCAAGGGAACAAAAATAAGTCCCTGATTCGCCGCCGCCCCCGAGAAACTGAAGCCGGCCACAGAGAACGTTCCTTCCGTCTCCGGCACATCCGCCAGCAAGGCCGCAACCTGCTTTCCAATCCCCTTCGTATATTCCAGCGAGGCTCCCGACGGTGCCTGGATCACGATGATGAAATATCCCTGGTCTTCGTCCGGCACGAACCCCGTCGGCACCCGCGTAAATACGAAAAATGTGAGCCCTAGCCCCGCCAGAAAGATCAGCGCCGCCACCATCTTGAAATTCAGGAAAAACCGCAGAGCACGCCGGTATCCGTTCGTTGTGCCCGCGATTACCTTGTCCACTTCCCGGAACAGCCAGATCTTTTCCCCATGTTCGCGGCCCAACAACAAAGCCGACAGCGCCGGAGTTAGCGTCAGCGCATTGAACGCGGAGATCGTAATCGAAAATGCAATCGTCAGCGCGAATTGCCGGAATAGAATGCCTGTCGTTCCCGGAAAAAACGCCACCGGCACGAACACTGCGACCAACACCAGGGATGTTGCGATAACCGCTCCCGTCACCTCGCCCATCGCTTCCGATGCCGCCTGGTGCGCGTCCCGCTGGCCTTCCTGAATGTGGCGCTCGATGTTCTCGATCACCACAATCGCGTCGTCCACCACCAGTCCCGTCGCCAGCGTGATGCCAAACAGCGTGAGTGTATTGATCGAGAACCCCAGCAGCTTGACGAACGCGAATGTCCCGATCAGCGACACCGGGATGGTCACCGCCGGAATCAAGGTGCTGCGCCAGTCTTCGAGAAAAACGAAGATCACCAGAATCACCAGCACAATGGCGGTTCCCAGCGTGCTCAGCACGTCCCGGATCGACTCCCCCACCGCGTCCGTCGTATCGAACGCCAGCTTGTAATGCATGCCCGGAGGAAAGTTTTTCGATAACCGGTCGAGTTCCGCAATCGCCCGCCGGTCCACATCAAGCGCGTTCGCAGTTGAGAGCTGCGTGACCCCCAGTCCCACCGCGTCCTGCCCGTTGAATTGCAAATCGGAACTGTAGTTTTCCGCGCCTAGCTCCGCATGCCCCACATCTTTCAGGCGGACCAGAGTTCCATCGGAATTCGTCTTCAGAATGATGTTGTCGAACTGCGCCGGCTCGCTCAACCTTCCCACCGCTCGCACGCTGACCTGATACTGCTGTCCCGCGACCGACGGCTGCTGGCCCACCTGACCAGCCGCGACTTCCACATTCTGCTCCGAGAGCGCGTTCACTACATCGGGCGCCGTCAGCCCGCGTCCCGCCATCCGTACCGGATCGAGCCATAGCCGCATCGAGTACTTGCGCTCGCCGAAGATGACCACATCGGCGACCCCCGGAATACGCTTCAGCGCATCCCGCACATAGACATCGAGATAATTGCTCATGAACAGCGTGGAATATTTGTTGTTGTCCGAGATGACGGCCGAGCCGAAGACAAAGTTCTGCGACGTCTTTACTGTCGTGATGCCGACGGCCTTCACTGCGGCCGGAAGCCGTCCCTGTGCAGTATTCACGCGATTCTGAATGTCGACAGTAGCCAGATCCGGATCGCGGTTCAGATCAAATGTTGCAATCACGCTGCTGGTTCCATCGTTACCGCTCGTGGAGGTGATGTACTTCATCCCTTCCGCTCCGTTGATCTGCTGCTCGATGGGAATCGTGACCGCGCTCTCCACCGTCTGCGCGCTCGCCCCGATGTAGAAGCTGGAAACGCCTACCTGCGGCGGCGCAAGATTCGGAAACTGGGCAATCGGCAGCGTCGGCAGCACCGCCGCGCCCGCCAGAATAATCAGCAGCGCGCACACCGTCGCAAACACCGGACGTCTGATAAAAAAGTCGACAAACATGAAGAATCCCGTGTGCGGCAGACTTCGCCGCTCAATGACGAATCACAACTGTAGTGAAAACGGCTTCCGGTTACCGCTACCCGGCTTCCGGTTCATAAGCCGCAAGATGCAATCTCAGCAACTGTTGTTGAATGTTCGAATCTTAATGACCGGAAGCCTGTAGCCGGATGCCGATTGTCAGCTCTGCGGAATTACGGGCGCCCCGTCGCGCAGAAACTGAGTTCCGGAAACAATCACTTTGTCCCCGGCCTTGATGCCGTCCTGCACCTCGTAGTTGTTGCCCACGGTCTGTCCAATCGTCAGCGGTTTTTGCCGGGCCACGAATAAGCCGCCGTCCTGCGCCTCGGCCACGAACGCAAAATACTGGCCCGCCAGTCGCGAGACCGCGAGGATCGGGACTTCTGGATTGCGATGCGTTCCCCACACTACGCGTGCCCGAATGAACTGCGACTGCCGCAGTGCATCGTTCCCATTGGTAATTCTCGCCTTCACCAGCACCGTCTGCGTCGTATTATCCACCTGCGGAGAAATAAAACTGATGCGCGATTCGGCGAGCACTTTGCCGTCGCTGTCGAGCACTTGCACCGGCAGATTCATCTTGAGTTGCGACGAGCGCTCGATCGGCACATACACGTAGGCCTCGAGGCTTCCCGGCTGGTCGACCGTCGTTAACAGCGTCGCGGTCGTCACCCGGTCTCCCACGTGCACCGGAATGTCTCCCACGATCCCTCCGCGCGGCGCGACCACTCTGTAGTAATGAAGTTGCACTTGTTGTTCGCTCACCTGTGCATCCAGGGCGTCCATCTGTGCCTGGGCCGCGTCCAGTGTCGACTTCGCCTGCTCCAGATCCTGTTTGCTCACTACCCCCGCGGAAGAAAGGCCCTGGGCGCGGTCATACTGCTTTTTCGCCCAGCTCAGATTCGCTGCTTGCGCCGCCCGCGCGCTCTCCTGGCTCTTGACCGTAGCCTGCTGCTTGAGTGGATCGATCCCGATCAATGCCCTTCCGGCTTCAACTCGCTCGCCCGAGTGCACCGAAATCTGGGTGACCTGTCCCTCAACCTGCGGCATGATTACCGCCGAGTCTCGCGACTTCAGCGTCGCCACGTACTCGGACGCATCGTCGACGGGTACCGTCCGCGCCTCCAGTACTTTGACCGGCATGGCTCCCGGGCCACTCGCGTGAGGATTCTGTGCCGCGTTACCCGAGCATCCCGCCGTGATTGCGCTTGCCGCCAAACCCGCCGCCAGTAAGCCTCTTGCCACGCATTCTTGAAAATTATTTGCCATAAGTCGTAAAGCCGCTTTGCCCTATGTACTGTAACGCGAGTTGGGTCGCAGGCGTTGGATCGAGCTACAAACCTGCGTCTCGACGCTTCGATTAGACGCAAAATACCGGGCTACGTTATGCGTTGATTTAAAGATTCCCCAACCATGATCTTGGACGCAAAATAATCCACCCTGGGCTCCGGGCCTTTCCCAGTCCTCTGTGGTTGGATCTTCGGGTTCTTCGCCCGGATCACGGCTTCAGAGTCAGGAATGCGACAGCGTATCCGTCCAGCGTAATCGTCATCTGCGCTGCCGGAGTCATCGCCGCCGCCGTCGGGCCGCTGCTCGCGCTCGTATTCTTGTCGATCATGAGCAGACTGCCACGGGAGAACGTCCCTAGTGCGGAAACATCCACCTGCACGCTTCGCGCCGCTCCCGGACCGTTATTGTCGCCGGCTGCGTTCACCGCGTGATTCGCCACCATGACCACCACGCTGCCGTCGCTGTTGACCACAGGCAGCGTTTCCAGTTCCGCATCGTCCGTCGCCGTGTACTGCAGCACCGTCGCTCCCGGCGGAGACGGAAACTCTTGCCCCAGCCAGTAATCCACCCAGTAGCTGAGTTGCAGCGCGCCGGTACCGTAGTCAACCTCGCCGTACTGCTGATCCGCGCCGAAATCCCAGTGATAGAGCGCCTCTACCCCGGCCTTTCCCAACTGCGAGAAAACATACGGCCGCCACGCCGCAAAGAATGGACTCGACCCGCGCTGGTCGTCCACAAAAGTCTGCCCGGGATTGCACGTGCTCATCCCATTCGCTCCCTCATAATCGGCGTTGACGTTATTCTCCGTCACCCATACTGGTACCGACGACAACGCTGGATTCGTGTGCAACTCGGTATAAATATCTCCCACTTCCGTGGCGAACCCGGGCACCGTCGCGAACAACGTGGTGTCGCTGTCTTTCTGATCGCACGTGGAATAGAAATGAGTTGCGAGTACGTCCACGTGCGCCGTCACGCCGCTCACAAACGCGGGAAGGAATTGATTGGCGAGTCCAGAATAGTCCCCCAGTTCGACCGCCGCATATTTCAGCGACGGATCCACTGCCCGCATGGCAGGCACAACACTGTTGTAAAGCTGCGTGTACTGCGTCGATTTCAGATTGTTGAAGTTCGGTTCGTTATAAATCCCCCACCAGGTAATCGGTATCCCGCTCGGTGAGGCATGCTGCCCGTCTGGCGCCGAGAAACCGCCCGGTATGTTGTAATACCGCACCAGATCCTGCGCGTAAGCGGCGAACTGCTGGTACGTCGGATCGAGAAAATTGTGATTGGCATCGTACATGAAGGCCGGAGCGACTGCGATCTGAAACTCCGGACTGTGATCGCCCACGCTCAGCACCGGCTGCGTGATTGCATCGAGGATGCTGAAATTCCATGTCGACGCAGTGCTTTGCGGCACTCCCTGGGAAACTCCCTGCAGTCGAATGTGATGTGTCCCCAGCGTACCGAGTGTCGTGGTCGCAGTCGGATTCAGCGTAAAGAATTGATCGTCCCACTCCGCCGGCTGGAATGACGTGGACATGGCCACGCTGAACGTCCCATTCGTTGCCTTTGAAATCACGATCGTCTCAGAAGCAGGATTGGAACCACCCCCGCCCGAGCCGCCGCTCGACCCCATCCCGCCTCCGCCACATCCCAACGCGAGGACGAGCGGCGCAAACACCACAGCAAGTTTCGCCAATTGCATGACAGGAGATTCTACGCCAACAATATCGTTTTTTCTTCGGAGTTTCTCGGTGCCCTCCGTGGTGAAAGCTCTTGTTCGACGTTCTGCTCGGCGGTCTCCGCGAGTTCTCAGCGGTCTTTGCGGTTAAGTTCTGTAATCTCCGATCGCCTCACCCCGCAATCATCTTCCCCAGAATCTCTTTCAGAATTTTCGCCGCCACCGTCGCGGTCAATCCGCCAACATCTCGCACCGGGTTGTACTCCACCACATCCGCGCCGACGATGTTTCCCTCGATTGCATGCAGATGGGCAATCGCCTCCCGCACCGACATCCCGCCGGGCTCGCGATGCGATACGCCAGGCGCAAACGCCGGATCCAGCGCATCCATATCGAACGTGATATACGCCGGCCCTGCAGCTTTCAACTTCTCATAAGCAGGCAGCGCCCGCATCTCCACCACCTCTACCCCAAATCTCTGCGCCTGCTCCCGCTGATGCCGGTTCATGGTGCGAATCCCGACCTGCACCAGTCGCTTCGCCAGCCCCGATTCCATGATCCGCGCGAACGGACAAGCATGTGACAGCCGACTTCCTTCGAACTCCTCATACAAATCCGGATGCGCATCGAAATGAAAAATCGTCAGCTCCGGATACCGCCGTGCAACCGCCTTTACGATGGGATAGGTGATCGAATGATCTCCGCCCAGCGACACCGGGCGCTTCCTCTGCTCGAGCAGTGCGCCCACTCCAGCCTCAATCGCCGCGAACGCGTCCTTTTCCGCAAACGCAAGATCCCCCGCGTCCTCGCACACACCAGCAACGCCCAAATCCACGCCCGACTCTGACCAAGTGTTCGAGGCATCGCAAGCCAGCGCCTCCCGAATCTTCGGCGGAGCCTCCCCCGCGCCTCGCAGGTAAGAAGAGTAGGCGTCGAAGGGAATTCCAATAAGAGTGGGCACGCCCAGTATCTTCATAGCCTTTTCTGGAGAATGCTAAGTGGAACGGATGGAACGGAACACGGCACGACGACCCAAAGCTGCGACCTACTTCTTCACCGCAATCCCCAACTCCCGCAACTGGCGCTCGCTGACTGGCGTGGGCGCGTCGCACATCAAATCCACCGCGCGCGCCGTCTTGGGGAAAGGAATCACCTCACGCAGGCTCTCGGCCCCCGCCAGAATCATCACGATACGATCCAACCCCAGGGCAATCCCTCCGTGCGGAGGCGTGCCATACTCTAGCGCCTCCAGGAAAAATCCGAAGCGCGACTTCGCCTCCTCTTCCGTCATGCCCAGCGCACGGAAGATTTTGCGTTGAATGTCCTGGCGATGAATACGAATCGACCCGGAGCCCAACTCCGTCCCATTCAGCACCACGTCATAAGCCAGCGCCCGCACCGCGCTCAACGGCGACTGCGGATCGTTCACCGACTCCACTCCCGCCTCCAGCAAGCTCATGTCCTGATCATGCGGCGAAGTAAACGGATGATGCGCCGCCATCCACTGCTTCTCGCCTTCATCCCACTCGAACATGGGGAAATTCGTGACCCACAAGAAACGGAAATCCTTCGCTGCGTCGCCGCTCTTCTTGAAAATGCCGTGACGCTCGGCATACTTCTGGGCCAGCGCCAGCCGCAGCAGCCCCGCCGAAGCATAAATCGCCAGCTCCGCGGGCGTAACCTTGCGGTGTATGGGCATCGCGGTCTGCGGCCCGGCCTGCGTCGACCCGGCCACCAATACGATCAGGTCGCCTTCCTCCATCCCGGTCTTCTTCGCGATCGCGGCCGCCGCCTCGGGGAACTTGTTGCCGATGCGCTTGAAGTCTTCGAAAATCTTCGCGCCGCCCTTGGCGTGAAACATCGGCTTGATGTCGTCGCGCTCCTTGCGCGAGAGATCGCCGACTTTGGGCGTGCGGATTGCAATCACCGGCAGATTCGCATTGATCGCCAGTTCCCGCAGATTCTCCGGCGTAAAGCACTCCCGCACCTCAGTAAACGCGGGCAACCGCAAATCCGGCTTGTCGATGCCATACAGCCGGATGGCTTCGTCGTAGTCCATGCGCGGAAACGGCGTCTTGATCACGCTGCCCGCAGCCTGGAATGCCGCCGTCAGAAATCCTTCGACCACTTCCCACACGCGCTCCGGCTGCGGATACGACATCTCCAGATCGATCTGGGTAAACTCCGGTTGCCGGTCGGCGCGCAGGTCTTCATCGCGGAAGCAGCGCACAATCTGAAAATATTTGTCGAATCCCGAAATCATCAGGATCTGTTTGAACAACTGCGGCGACTGCGGCAGTGCATAAAATGTCCCTGGCTGCACGCGGCTCGGCACCAGATAATCGCGTGCCCCCTCCGGAGTCGACCGCGTCATGAAAGGCGTCTCAATCTCAAAGAATCCCTGCGCCGAAAGATAATCGCGGATCGCCTTCGCGACCTTGTGCCGCGTCTCAATGTTGAACTGCATCACCTCGCGCCGCAGATCGATATAGCGATACTTCAGCCGCGTCTCTTCATTAGTCAGCGCCGTGTCCGACGGCAAGAATGGCGGCAGCTTTGACTCGTTCAGAATACGAATCTCATCCGCCACCAGTTCCACTTCGCCCGTAGGAATATTCTTGTTTACCGTATCGGCGTCGCGTCCCTTCACCGTGCCGATCACGGCGATGACATATTCGTTGCGCACCGTGTTCGCCTTGTCGTGCGCCGCAGCGTCCACTTCGCGGTTGAGCACAACCTGGGTCACGCCGGTGCGGTCGCGCAGATCAATAAAGATGAGGTTGCCCAAGTCGCGCCGCCGGTTCACCCATCCCATGAGCACGGCTTTTTTGCCGGCGTCGGAGCCGCGCAGCGTCCCGCACATATGAGTCCGTCGTAGATCTCCTAAGAAATCGAGCAAAGTGTGTCCTTAATAGTGAGAATGCGGCAGAGTGCCGAAACACAAGATTATAAACGCTCTTGCTTATAAGCACTTGCGCGGAACTGGGCGGCGGGGCGTGCGCTCCCGCAGCGGATTCAAACGCCCGCTCCGTGTCCTCCCGGCTATCCCAACTCCTTTCCCCGCATCTACTATAGGTAAGATGACTGCAGCCCGGCCTCTCGGCGAAATCCCGCAGCCTGCGCCCGTTCCACGGCTTCTGGTCGAGCTGCCGTCCTGGCCGCGAGTCTTCTTCGGCAACCTCTGCGACCTCATTTTCCCGCGTCGTCTGCCGCCGCTCGAACTCCGCTCCACCCCTGCACCCTTCTGGCCTGACGTGCTCGTGAAGCGCGGGCTTCCGTGGAACCGCTTCCTCCAATCCGGCGCCTATCACGTCCTCGTGTTCGCGTTGCTCATTGGATTCACTCGCTTCTTCGCGCTGCAGCCCCAAGTTGTGGCGAGGCCAACCTTCGACCGCGCTCAGGTGATCTATTACCAGCCTTCGGAATATCTTCCTCCACTCGATACTCGCAGCGCCCAGGCGGCGCAGCCCGCGAAGGCCGATCCAGAGTTCTCCCGCCAACCCATCATTTCTGTTCCCCCCGAGGCCGACAACCGCTCGCAGACCATCGTCACACCACCCAACATCAAACTGAAGCGCGACGTTGCGCTCCCCAACATCGTTGCGTGGTCTGACAAGGTAGAGAAACCGCGGCTCGCGATTCCTCCCGTCCCGCTGACGCCCGCCGCCGACATTACCCGCATCGCGCCCCAACTGGAGAACTCCATCACCGCTCCGCCTCCCGACGCTGCTCATCTCAAAAATCGCCGGAACTCTCCCGTGCTGCAAAACTCCGTCGTAGCTCCCCCGCCTGACCTGCGCACTTCGAATGCGGCCGCGTTCCAAGCTCCGCAACCTTCCGTCATCGCGCCTCCGCCGAGCGTCGAGACTGCGTCCACTCGACCGCTTGGCGAACTCAACATCGGCCAGAGTTCCGTGATTGCCCCTGCGCCCCAACTTCCGGTCGCCGAACAGCGTGCCATTCCCGGATCTCCATCAGCCGGCGCCGGCGCTCCGCAACTCGTTCCTCCGCCTCCGTCACTTTCCGCTTCGGGGTCCGCCGCCGAGTCTTTTGGAGCGCGCGGCCGCGTCATTGCGTTGAACCTGCATCCCGCCATAGGCGCGCCGCCTAGCCCGCCCGCAGGGAACCGTCGCGGCGCCTTCGCTGCCACTCCCGAAGGCCATCCTGGAGCGTCAGGCTCGCCCGGTGCCGTCTCTGGAGGCGCTACCGCCGGAACCGGTACCATTGGCAAAGGCGACGGCAAAGAAATTGGTAGTGCATCAACCCGGAAGGGAACCAGTGATCTGCCCGCAGGCCTTTACGTGGGAAGCGCAGCGGCGAATACCTCGCCCGTGGCGGGCGATCCCGGCAAGGCCTCACCCAACTCCGTCAATCCAAACCTTATGGCCAGCGTGCGTCCGCCGCGCGTGACCAGCGCGCCGTCCCGCACCATGCGGCCGGAAAGCACAACCAAGCTTTCGGAAGCCGAACGCGCCGTCTTCGGCAACCGCAAGTTCTATTCCCTCACGCTCAACATGCCGAACCTGAATTCCGCCGGCGGCAGTTGGGTCATCCGCTTCGCCGAACTCGACCATGATTCGGGCAATCATGATTCAAACAATCCTGACGCGAACTCACCCGCCGGAGATCTCTCCCAACCCGCCGCCACGCGCAAAGTCGATCCCGCCTACCCTCTGCAACTCATGCGCGAGAACGTCTCCGGCACGGTGATTCTTTATGCGATTATTCGGGCCGACGGGACCGTCGGCAACGTGCGTGTCCTGCGCGGCGTCGACGACCGCCTCGATCAGTTCGCCAGCCAGGCGGTAGCGCAATGGCAATTCCACCCCGCCACCAAAAACGGCTCCCCGGTCGACGTCGAAGCGACATTCCAGATACCTTTCCGACCGGCCCGCGTCGGCACGAATTTCTAGTCGTCGGGACGTAGCCTGCTAAAACTCTGCCGTCGCGACCGCCGGACTAACCTTGAAAGACAAACGTGTAGGAAGAGACGCTGCAAGCAACGTTTTCTCTAACAAAGGATTTTTGGGACTGTTCGAAAACAAATGCGGATGCCGGCGTCTTACACTAACCACTAACCATTAATTCCTGCCCGCGCCCTTCTTCTTCTCCAGCGCCGCATAAATCGCGGGATCGGTGCAGATCTCGTAGTACGACCGCTCCGTCCACCCCGTCACCGAAAAATCCGCCGGATCGATTCGCGGAATCCGGCTCTCCCGCACCACAATTTTGCGGAAGATATCCCGATCCACCGGCACAGTGGCGCTGAAGAGCCGGTATTCTCCTTTATCCGACGAAGCCAGCGACGCAGGCAGCCGCACCTTCAGCGCCTCCAGCGTGATCTCCTGCTGCAACTTGCGGAAGGCCGTTTCATTCATGCGAATCCCGCCCATGTTGTAGCTCAGAATCACATCTTCCGGGTTTCCATTCTCGTCCAGTTCCGCCGCCTGAAACGCATACACGTGGAACGGACCGGCCTGTGGCTCCATTACCTTGCGTGCCCGTTTGTTGCACGAGGAAAGCCGGTCGCTCTCGTTCAGCGCCTCCGAAATCATAATCTGATGCTCACCATCCATCAGGTACAGCGGCGCTGACTCCTGCAGTGTGATGCCTACGCCCAACTCCAGTTGCGGCATCCCCGAGCGCTGCATCAATCCGTTATATCCGCGCACAATTTCGATGATCTCCCGCGCCAGCACGCACATGCGGCTCACCGCCAACCCGGGCTCGCCTTCGCGCTCCAGAATGGCCAGAATGATGGCATCGCCTTCCAGAAATACTTTCTGCGCCCCGTACTTTTCCAGCAGCTTGTTCACTGGATCGTAGAAATTCAAACTGAAGTACGATGCCGGATTCAGCCCCTTCTCCATCATCGTGCGCGTCAGACGCGTCGAGTCACGCACATCCGCTTTGAGCACCACGTGGCGCAGCACTCGTTCCGCGTCCGTCTGCCCCTGTTCCTCCGGAAGCAGAAACTCATAGAGCGTCCCGTTGACCCGCGACAGTTCCTGCATCCTTTCGTTTCCTACCAGGTTGACGGAATCCAAAGCTGCGTTCAGAATCTCCAGCCGCCGCAAGTCGCGGTGGTAGTGGAAAAAATCTCCCAGGAACCGCGCCGCCACCTTCGCCCGTTCCGCACCGCGACAACTGGCCACCTTCGCCACCGCCGCATACAAACTGTTGGGCGAGAGTTTGCCATGCTCCTGAATCATGCGCTCCACCCGGTCGCATTCCGTCCGGTCGATGAGCGCATTTTTCAACTGCTGCGCATTGATGCGCGGCGCATACTCGCTCAGCAGCGGCACCACGTGATACGAGGCGATCACATTTTCCATCACCCGTTCGTCTTCCAGCAGCCGCACCCATTCCGCCAGGCGCTCCTGTTGTGCGAGTCCCTCGTCGGAATCTTCCGGGGTCCCCGTTCCCACTAATTCCCGCGCGTTCTCCGGGACATTCATCCACGCATCAAGTTTCTCGGCGCTCACTTCCTCGCCATATTGCGAGCGCAGAAAGCCCGACGACACTTCCCGCATCCGGCCATAGCGGTCCGGATCGCGGTCCCAATTCCCCAGCATCACGTAGTGCTCGGCGCACAGGTAGTCATCCCGGCCGTCTTCGGAAAACAGCAGGCGGTTCAGAAACAGCGGATAGGTGAAATAGCTTCCACGAAGGGTCTCTTCGCCGAACAACGACCGCCGCGTGTGCGCTAAAGTGCTCTTCTCCACCTCGCGCAGAGTCTCAAAGATTTCCTGCCCCGTCTTGCGCAGGATGATCCTCTTTCGCACCTGGAACGCTGCCAGTCGCTCGCGGTACTCATGCGCCTTCCCCTGCCGCATGTTGTCGTAGCTTTTCAGCAGCACGCGGCACCGCTCCAGCACCTGCAGGAACTGAAGGTTCATTTCCGTGCGGAGAAACTTCGTGACCGCCAGCCGCGCCAGCACGTCGACTGACAACTGCGCTTCTTTCTTGGCTCGATTGAGCGAGGCGACGTGTAACTCGGTCAGCGCTGATTTCCACCCGCTCGGATCGGTCTTCGGCCGTGCCGTCTTTCCCGCCTGATTCCTCATCCACGAAGGTCCCTGCGTCGAGCGCGGAGCCTCCGCCGACAGCAATCCTTCCAGCTCGCCATGCCGTGCGATCAACCGCGCAATCTGCGCCCGCCCCAACTCCACAAACCGCGGACTCAGCACCACATCGTGCCGCAGGTTATCGACCCCGACCGAGATCCCCTCCAGCGCCACAGAGGGCGTCGAAGCAGCCAGGTTCGGCGGCGCCGGTTTGTCCGGCGCTCCACCTAGACGAAAAATAGGAATTCTCGGCATCCTGAATTAGGAGTCTCTTCGGAAGTTGCTGATTTAAAACCTACATATCGAGGCTAGCATGCCCGGAAGGCGCGCTAAAGTTACCTCGGTTACTGGCTTGACCTGCTGATTCCAATTGGCCTAAACAATGAAAGGTTGACGACGCGCAGGTGGACCTGAAGACGAAAGCTTCGACGCTTATGTGGAAAGAAAGCCAGGAAGCCCCGTTGCTCATGTGGGGACAGCCGCCCTCGGCCGTCCTGCCGCGTAAAGCCCAGCAGTTACTGGGAGAATCAGAAATTCCACTACCGGAAAACAATGTGCGCGCACATTCGAAATCTCGCGTTTACTCGGTACTCGCTACTCGCTACTGACTCTTCGCCCGCGCCCCCTCAAACTCATCGCCCTTCTGCCATCCAATCAGCTTGGGCAAACTCGCGGCTTCCCACCCCAGCGCAAATCCAAACCGCGCCATCGCCGAGTCCCCCACAAAATCCATCTCCGGATGGTACTCATCACTGGGCTGGTGATAATGCTTTTCCACGTAATCGCGCTCCTGCTCCAGTCCCCAAGCCTCGTTGTGCCCCTTGTACTTCATCCCTTCGTTAATCGAAAACGCCGGAATGCCCACCCGCGCCAGGCTGAAATGATCAGAGCGGTAGAAGTGTCCCGCCTCCGGCCGCGCATCCGCACGAATCGCCAGCCGGAACTCCTTCGCCGTCGCCTCCACCGCCGAATAAAACGTCGTCCGCTCCGCCCCGGAGACTTCCACTTCCTCCGGCGCCCCCAGCGGCTTCACGTCGTCATAATTCAAGTCCAGCGCAATCTTTCCCGCCGCAATCGGCGGATGCTTTCCTAGATACTCCGACCCCAACAGCCCCTGCTCTTCCGCCGTGACCGCCGCAAATAGAATCGACCGCCGCGGCCTCTGCGCCGCCGTCCCGAAGGCCCGCGCCAACTCCAGCAGAATGCCGCATCCCGTGGCGTTGTCTTCGGCCCCGTTGAAAATGTTGTCCCCCGGCATGTCTGGACGAATGCCGAAGTGATCGTAGTGCGCCGTATAGATTACCGCCTCATCGGCCATCTTGCGATCCGCACCGGGCAGAATCGCCACTACGTTGTTCGACTCGAAGTGCCGAACCTTGCTCACCATATGCGCCCTGAGCTTTGCCCGCAGATTTACCGGACGAAACTCCCGGGACTGCGCATCCTGCATCATCATTTCCAGATTCATCCCCGACCCCGAAGCCAGCCGCTTCGCCACATCCAGTTGTACCCACGAAGCAACCTTCAGTGCCGGCCCCTCCAGCTTCAGAGACGACTTCTCCCCCGAATTCGAATTCCTCACCACTTCCCAGGGATAGCTCGCCATCTGCGTCTGATGGACCAGAATCACTCCCACCGCGCCCTTGCGCGCCGCCTCTTCATACTTGTAGGTCCAGCGCCCGTAGTAGGTAAGCGCCTTGCCTTTGAAGAATTTTGGGTCGTCCGAAGGCGGCTCGTTCACCAGCATCAAAAGAACTTTCCCGCGCACGTCCAGACCTTTATAGTCGTCCCAGTTGTACTCCGGCGCCTCAATCCCATAGCCCACAAAAACGATGTCCGCATCCACGTCCGACTGCGCCTGCTGCGTCTGGTCGAAAGCAACATACTCGTCGAGAGGTTTCAGATTCATGGCCTCGCCCTGCTTCGGCACCAGAGAAAACTGAGTCTCCGCCAGCGTCGTGATCCCCACCAGCGGCACCTTCTGCATATACGTGCCGTGATCGCCCGCAGGCTTCAGCCCGTATTCGGCAAACTGCGTGGCCATGTATTCCGCCGCGATGTCGCCCCCACGCTGCCCCGTTCCGCGGCCTTCCAGCAGATCGTGCGACAAATACCGCACGTGCCAGCGAATGTGCTCCGGCGTGATCGTCTCCAGCGCCACAAACGCGGGCCCCGGGAGTTTCACCGAAGGCGCCTTTGCGGTCTTCGAACCGCCGGCTCCAGCTCCGCCTTCGGCCCATACCAGCAGGCTCGCGCACACCATCAGACAGGCCGAAATGATTTTCAGCATTGCTCGCATAAACCGCTCTCTCCCTCAACAGAGTGGCGCTAGCTGGAAGACTTTGTTTGTGTAGGTCTTGAAGAATTGTAAAGGACGGCCCCGTCCCGGTTGTACGAGAAGTGCGGGAAGCCGGTGCACGAGAGTCCACCCACCACTGGAATCACGTAACGGCCGGACGTGTCCTGATGCCGGATTTTAGCCCGTGTCCTCTGTGGTTAGCTTGTTTTAGCGGTCAGCCCGCCGAACCGGCGGCTAGTTTTTCGACCCTCAACCCGCGCGGAAATCCCGCACATCTTCGCCCGGCTTGAAAAGCGGCACTTGCGCGGCTTTGCCCGCCTCCGCCATCCTGCGGTTGATCTCTTCGAAATCCGCCTTGAACCATCCCACGCTCGAAACCTCGATCTCCTTATCCTGCGCGATCCAGAAGATCGTGGGAACGTTGGTAAGCCCGTAGGCATTCGACGCGGGGTAAGAACGCGTGTCATCGAGCAGTATGGGGAATGTGATGCCAAATTCCTTGTTAAACGCCGCCGTGTCCTTGGCATCGTTCTGCGAAACCCCAACTAGCGTGACGCCCTTATGCCCGTAAGCCTTGTGCAAGCGCTCGAAAAACGGAAGCGCATACTGGCACGTCGGACACGAAACCTTGAAAAACACCAGCACCACCGCTCCGTTCGCCAGTTCGTCACTCAGCGAGAACCGCTTCCCATCCAAAGTCTTCAACTCAAATTCCGGCGCCTTCGCCCCAGTAGCCAATGCCGCCATCGATCGTCCTCCGATTTGTCCTTGCAAGATGTTTCCAGCCCGCCCATAAAGCTCGCACCGGCCCTGCTTCTATCTTAGATGACGCTGCTCGCCCTTCGGATGGGGGCAATGATTTCCGCCTTCCGCAAGATCTTTCGTGCCAGCCCTGTAAGCGCAACCCGCGCCAACCGCTCGACGCCAACCCACTCCCCGCAAACTTCCGACGGCGCGGTCATGCGCCACACCTGCACCGTATAATTCGTCACCGTGATCGAATGCTTCACCGTGAACAGAAACTCCTCAGTCTTGCCACGAGACCTCCCATTGATCTTGTCATTCCGAGCGAAGCGAGGAATCTGCTGTTTGCCTACCCCCACCACAGATCCGGCAACCTCAGGCAACTCCCACATCCCCGCCATCAACCGCGCGTCCCGCGCTCGCCGCACCAGAAATACCGCGCCATCGCGCGAATCCAAAGCATAATGAATCTCCCGCTTCTTCTGCCGCGCCGCCTTCGCCGATCCCGCCATCTCCCCGCGCGTCGCGCACAACTCCACTACCGGACAACTCAGGCACTCCGGCGTCCGCGGCGTGCACACCGTCGCTCCCAGTTCCATCACCGCCTGATTAAAATCGCCCGGACGCCCGCGATCCAGCAACCTCTCCGCCGCGAGCCAAAAATTCTCCCCCGTGAGCCGCTGTCCCGAAAAACGCTGCAGCACCCGCTCCACATTCCCATCCACGACAGCCACCGGCTCACCAAATGCGATGCTGGCAATGGCCGCTGCCGTATACCGTCCCACGCCCGGCAAAACCCGCAATCCCTCCGCCGTTGCTGGAAACTTCCCGCCCCGCTCCCGCACCACAACCTTCGCCGCCGCATGCAGCATGCGTGCCCGCCGGTAATATCCCAGTCCGCTCCACGCCGCCAGCACCGAAGCCTCCCGCGCCCCGGCCAGTTTCTCCACCGTCGGAAACCGCCGCAGAAACTCGTAATAATGCGCAATCACCGCCGCCACCCGCGTCTGCTGCAGCATGATCTCCGACACCCATACGCGGTACGGATCGCGGCTCGCGCGCCACGGCAAATCGCGCGCATGCGCGTCGTACCACGCGAGCAGTTGCGTGCGAAACATCCGCTCCCGCACCTCGGTCTGCGATTTAACTTCCTTGGACTTCATCGCTGGAGCCCGCATTTTACAGCAGGGAAGAATTCGATCCGCGCGTCGCGCTGAATCCGGGCGAACCACCGAAATCGGCCGCCCTCCATTGACCCCGGCTCACTGGCACGAAATAATAGCCCTGCCTGGCATCCGCAACCCAGCGTGGACGCATTCACGCCGAGTCAGCGCAAGGAGCACCATGACCGACTTCAACCGCAAGGTGGAAGACGCTTCGGCACGCGTCAGCCAAACCATCGGCGACGCCGCCGAACGTCTCGAAAAAGAGATTCCCGAATTCATCAAGTATCTCAACGACGAGGTTGTCCCGGCCGTCCGCACCCACTCCACCAAAGCCCTGCGCGTGGCCTCAAAAAAACTTACGGAGTTCGCCGACTACATGGAGCAGCACCCTCACCCGCCCAAGTAACGCACGCGGGCACTCCAATCGCCGGCACGCCCCGCCGCGCTCCCTTCGTCAGCATCCCTATGCTTCTTTTTGTTCTGATCGCAATCCTTTTTCTGAGCGCCTGCGGCCATCCCAAACAGGCGCACGTGAGCGTTCCTCCGCCTCCGCCTCCCGCCTCAACGACCGAGCCGCCGACTCATTCCCAACCGGCCGCCAGCATCCCGCCATCAAAGAAAAACGCAGCTCCCAAGCCCAGTGAAGAAGCCGAAGCCGACCTCGCCGAACCCACCCTCCCCGCCAATGCCAGGCCCCTCGCCACTGAAACCGGACTCGCCAGCTGGTATGGTCCTCCCTACCACAACCGCCGCGGATCGAACGGCGAAATCTACAACATGCACGCCATGACAGCCGCTCACCGCACTTATCCTCTCGGCTCGATCGTGCGCGTCACCAATGTCAAGACCGGACACACCGCACTCGTCCGCATCACCGACCGCGGCCCCTTCATTCCCGGACGCGTCCTCGATCTCTCCCTCGCCGCCGCTCGCAAACTCGATGTTTGGCAGCCCGGTGTCGCCGAGGTGAAAGTCGAATTGATGCTGTCCGCCGCGTCTCCCGACTCGCCCGGAAAATGGGCCGTACAGATTGGCGGATTCCCCCACCAACACGCGGCCACCAAGCTCGCCGATCACCTCACCCGCCGCTATCACACGGCCAACGTCTCGTGCTTCGCCAGCCCCGCCGGAGACTGGTGGATCCGCATCCGCGTCCTCGACGACGACCACAATCGCGCCCAAGAACTCGCCGCCGAAACCCAAACTCCCGAAGGCGCAGTCTTCCTCGTGCGGTTAGACTAGCGCTCAGCCGTAGTGTGCATTCCGTCGCCCGACAGTTCGGGCTCTTTCTCGGAAAGCCTTCGCACGAGTACAATTCCTGCGTATTTGGAAGGAAGACGATTTGAACTGGGCGCGACTGGTTGCGATCGTCGTTGGCGCCGGCGTCGTCTCGTCGCTCACGGACTGGTGCTTCGCCGGCGATTGGATCCATCGGCGCTACACCTATCCCGAAATCTGGCGTGAGGTAAGGAAAGTAGAGCGATTGCTCTTACCAGTCCCTTGCCGTTTCTGACCTGCGGAGTCTTTGCCTATGTCGCCGCCTGGCTGGGTCTTCATTCTGTATCGGGCGCGGTCCAACTCGCTGTTGCGGTGTGGCTGATTGGCCCCTTGCCACTCATCCTCACCAATGCCGCATTTATGAAGCTGCACCGTGTTTTTGTTGTGTCTTACGCGGTCGGCTGGTTAATAAAGCTCATTGTCGTTGCTTTGGCAGTTGGCTGGTTCCTGCGTTGACGTCGGTCCATCAGCGCCATGACGACGGTCGCACCAACTAACGCGAACGGCCATTGATAACTTCCAGATCAGCCTTCATGTAGTATCTTTTCCGCCAGGTGAGCCAGCTATGACCGATCCCAATTGCCTCTTCTGCCGCATCCTCCGCGGCGAAATCCCCGCCAAGAAAGTTCACGAGGACGACCTCCTCTTCGCCTTCGAAGACATCAACCCGCAAGCCCCCACACACATTCTCATCATTCCCAAGAAACATTTTGCCGGATTGAAAGAGGCCCAGGCCGCCGACGCCGAAATCATCGGCCGCTGCCACCTCGCCGCCGCCCACATCGCCCGCCAGCGCAACATCGAGCAGGGATACCGCACCGTCCTCAACGTCGGCCCCGGCGCCGGCCAATCCGTCTTCCACCTCCACGTCCACTTACTCGGCGGCCGCCCCCTGTCGTGGCCCCCGGGATAGGTAATCTCCAGTTAGCCCATCACCAGGAACAAGAGAGCTGAACGGTGCATGGTTCGCCACTTCAATACCACTGCTGCGTTCGTATGTGTTCCGTTCAACAGAAGGCGATTTTGCAACAAGCGAGAATGTCGACGCAATTTACCTCCGCCTTGCCGACCGTTCGCGAACCTCACCTGAGGTTGCTTGCAATCCTGCCAGGGTCGCAGCCAGCCGCGACAGAGGACCAGAGTTGAGGTCGCGGTTAACGGCCGATGGACTATACTTCTCGGCCTATGCGAAAGCTGGTCTTTCAGTATCTATTGCTCCCAGCTCTTTGTCTTGGATTGGTCCCAACGCGCGTCAGTGCTCAAACGTTGCTGGTAGTCAACCAGGGCGACAGCGATCTGAGCATCGTAGATCCTGTGTCTGCGCGAGAGGTCGCGACCATAGCAGAGAAGACCACCGGAGTTCATGGTCATGAAATTGCCGTCTCCGCGGATGGACGCACTGCCTTTGTCCCGATCTATGGCAGCTCCGGCGTCGGAAAGCCAGGTATCGATGGACACGAGATGCTCGTCATCGATCTGCCATCGCGGAAGATCGTCGGCGACATCGATTTTGGTCATGGGATACGACCGCATCTTCCAGTTCTGGATCCTGTCAGTGGGCTGCTCTATGTCACGACGGAGTTAGATAAGACCGTGACCGTGATCGATCCGCGAACACGGAAGATTGTGGGCGCGGTTCCAACCGGGCAGGAGGAGTCGCACATGCTGGCCTTGTCCCATGACGGGCGGCGCGGCTATACAGCCAATGTTGGGCCGGGCACGGTATCTGTGCTCGATATGATGGGCCGGAAAACAGTTGCGGTCATTCCGGTGTCGGGAGAGGTGCCGCGAATTTCAATCTCGACGGACGACAAGCTGGTGTTTACAGCGGATCAGACGAAGCCGCAGCTTGCCGTGATCGATACCGCGACTCAGCGGTTGAAGACGTGGGTGGCACTCCCTGGTTTGGGTTACGGGACGGCCGCAACGCCGGACGGCCGTTGGTTGCTGGTTGCGGTCCCGTCTACGAACCAGGTGGCGGTCGTGGACTTGGGAAGCATGCAGGTGGTGCGCCGCATCGAGGTCGCAAATATGCCGCAGGAAATTTTGATTCGTCCTGACGGCAAGATCGCGTATGTGTCGTGCAGCGCGAGTGGGAAGGTTGCGGCGATTGATCTGGCGGAATGGAACGTCCAGAAGCTGATCGTTGCAGGCAGGTTTGCGGATGGTCTCGGCTGGGCGAAGTAATCCAGCACTGGCTCTGCCCAGGCGAACACCTCGGTATTCCCGACAGACTGTATGTTCGGTAAGTTTCCGGAATACTTCTGGAAGTCGAATGATGGGGCAGGCCACACCCCGCCAAAGCGTTCCGTCCTATGTCAGACTCGGCCACTTGCCGAGAGTCGGCGCGCGAACCCCTACTGCACCGTAGGTTCTACATCCTCCGGCGCCCCATGCCTGCGCAACAACTGCGGCAGATTCTGCGAAAATGCCGATCGCGGCAGCACCATGTCGCACCCCACCTCGTGCGCCTTCTGCTTCAAATCTCCCTGCACGTGCGACAGGAATCCGATGATCGACGTCCCCTTCTTCAACTTGCTCTTCAGCTTCGGAATCAGGGTCAGCGGCTTCACGCTGGCAAGGTTCAGATCGAAAATAATCAGCGACGGCTTCTCTTCCCCGTTCTGTTCCATCCGCTCCATGAGATCCTTGTCCGTCTTCACGAACTCAACTTTCACGTTGAGCTTGCGCGCTGTTTCCTGGATCTTCGCCATGAAGAACAGATCTTCGATAAACACAAAGATGCGCGAGTTCGCGTCACCATTCGCCGGCAACGGTTCCGGTTCCGGCTGCGCATATTGCATCGCAAACCCCGGCCTTTGCCGTCCGCCCTTGTGCCCATTGTTGTTGCCCCCGGCCAATGCCGCCCGGTAGCTGTGATCCATCGGCGCCGTGTAGATGCCGTCTTTGTTTTCCCGGCTCAAGCCCGGCCCGGGCTTCTGTCCGCGCTGATTGTGGGGACGGCGTCCGCGCCGCCTTCTTCTTCCTCCACCACCACCGGAGGGTCTTCCTGGTCCTGCGTTCATAGTCCTCTCAAGCTGTTGCGCACTTGTTGCAGAATTTTACAGATCTCAAAGGCCCCGCCAGTCGCGCGATCCCGCTATTCCAGGCGAAGCTCCGCCTGGCACACACAATCAGATCTACGCAGTTGCGGGTGGCGACTGGACACACTGTGGAACGAACCCCAACTTCTGAAACGAACTGCTATTCGCGAATGAAAACTTTTCTGTTTTTAATTTCTATCGATTTCGTTTATCGGATCCGTTAAGGCGCCGCCTCGGATCGGCTGGCGCGGAAGGCCTGCGCGGGAACGAGGCCTAAATGAGAACTCCTTTATCGTACTCGTCCTTGCTCAACCGCGCAAGGCCCATCCCACTTACCTTTTGCACAGAAGAACATGTCTAGCAGAATTCCGGTCGCCTCCGAACTGCAATCGCCCACCGCAAGCCGGCTGCCGGCCTCGTTACTCCCCGGTCGAAATCTCCCGCGCCCATTGCTGCGCCTGCCAGTAGTCTCCTGCAACATCCTCGGCATCCAGATGCAACCCTGCGCTCAACTCCGCTGCCGCCTGCCACTCCCCACTCTCATGCGCCAGCATCAATTGGAATACGGGACGCAGTTGGCTCGGTTGTCCCAGCAATGCCGCTTTGGTCGCTTGATCCAGCGGAATTTTGTCCAGCACTTCCGCCATCGGCATTTCCAGCATGGCATCGATCAGCGACAACAGACCCAGCAGAAATAAATCCGATTCCCCATGCCGCACTCGCGGCGCCAGCAACTCCCCAAACCGTCCCCGCACCAGCGCCGACAGCAACAGGTCGCTGGTTTTTTCCTGCCCTGCACTCACCGCCGCCACCAGCCGCACCCAACGCCGAATGTCCCTCTCTCCCAGCATCGACAGCGCATGCCGTACCGAATGGATTTCGCTCTGGAACCCGAAGATCGCCGAATTCAGATACCGCAACAGACGGTAGCACACCGACGCCTCCGCCTTGATTAGGTTCTCCAGTTCGCCCAAATCCAGGTCCGGCCGCGATACCTCCTGCAGCATCCGCAAATAATTCATCTGGTTCGCCGGCATGTCGTGGGTCTTCATCATCTCCGGACGGCGGAAAAAATAGCCCTGGAAATACACAAAACCCTGATCCCGCGCCCGTACAAACTCCCCGTGGGTTTCGATTTTCTCCGCCAGCATCCGGCAGCGCCACGGCCCGAACTGTTTGATCAATTCCGACCGCTGCTCCTCGGTCGTCAGCTGCATTTCCACTTTGATAATGTCTGCGATCTCCGCCAGCGCTTCGCGCGGATCGTTGGCCACATAATCGTCCAGCGCGATCATGTATCCCGCTTCTTTCAATCTCCGGCAGGCCGCCACCACATCCGGATCTGCCGGTACCGTTTCCAACACCTCCACCACTGTCGACGTCGAGGGCAGCAGGGTGACCAGTCCCTTGATCAGCGTATCCCGCGTGCAATTCACAAACGCCCGCCGCCCATCGCACAACACATCCAGTCCCATCAGCAGCGACCGGTCCAGCGTCGCCCGCGAAGCCTCGTCCCGGTTTCCGCTGAACGCATTCTCCAGTCCGTCCCGAAACAGCAGTTCATAGCCGAACACTCTCTGGTCCCGGTCAAAGATCGGTTGCCGCGCTACATACCGCAACGGCTTGACGTCCTTCACCCGGGCTGGTGCCGCACCCTGTCCTGCAGAAATGTTGCCCATGTTCTTTACTATCGGCTGCAAATCCGAAAGCCTGCAGCCGGGAGCGATCGTCTCCCGTGGAATACGGTACCTTAGCGGAAGAGTAAGAACCTCCTCACGCAAGCTCGATTTTTCGAGTTCCCGCGCACCATTCGCTATTCTTCATTCGGATCTCTGATGCTCTGCAGCGCCCCGCGCCCGCCCAATATAGAATGATTCCCGCTCCAAAGCCTGACTCCTAAGGAATCCCCGTGCCCGATTTGCCCCACTCCGTCCCCAGTCCCACCGCCGCCAGCCCCGGCATGCAGCGCCAGTTCGAGATCTACCAACTCGGCTTGGCGGGAAAGAAACTCTCCGTCCCGATTCCAGTCGCTCAGCTCGAAAACAAGGCCGCCGAAGTTCTTCCACCTCAGGCTTACGATTACGTCGCCGGAAGCGCCAGCGGCGAACGCAGCGCGCGCGCCAACCTCGCCGCTTTTGATCGCTGGCGGATTGTCCCTCGCATGTTGCGCGACGTTTCCCAGCGCGACCTCACCGTCGACCTCTTCGGCCATACTCTTCCCGCGCCCGTTCTGCTCGGCCCCATCGGCGTGCAAAACATCATTCATCCGGACGCCGAAGTTGCCGTCGCCCGCGCCGCCGCATCCCTGGGTGTCCCCTTCGTTCTCAGTACCGTGTCTTCGCGCCCCCTCGAAGAAGTCGCCCACGCCATGGCCGCCGCCCCGCGTTGGTTCCAACTCTATTGGGGCAAAGATCACGAACTCACCGCCAGCCTGCTGCAGCGCGCGGAAAAGTCCGGCTACACCGCGCTCGTCGTCACTCTCGACACCGTCATGCTCGGATGGCGCGAACGCGATCTCCAGCATCCTTACCTTCCATTCCTTCTTGGCCACGGACTCGCGAACTACTTCATCGATCCTGTCTTCTGCTCGCGTCTCCCGCAGTCGCCGCAAGCCGATCCCGCGTCCGCCATTCGCCTCTGGGCAACTCTGTTCTCGAACACCGCCCTCACCTGGAGCGATCTCGCCTGGCTCCGCCGGCAAACTCGTTTGCCCATTCTGCTGAAAGGAATCCTGCACCCCGACGACGCCCGCCTGGCCCTCGACCACGGCGTCGACGCCATCATCGTCTCCAACCACGGAGGCCGCCAGGTCGACGGAGCCATCGCCGCACTCGACGCGCTCCCCGCCGTCGCCGCTGCAATCCAACAGAAAATGCCCATCCTCTTCGACAGTGGCATTCGCTACGGCGCCGACGCCATCAAGGCTCTGGCCCTCGGCGCTCGCGCCGTGCTGCTGGGACGTCTCTATGTCTGGGGTCTCGCCATCGCCGGCGAGCAAGGTGTGCGCGACGTAGTGCAGAATTTCCTGGCCGACCTGGACCTGACGATGGGCCTAAGCGGCTTCCGCTCCGTACGGGAACTGGACGCATCGATCCTGACGAGAGAAAAATGAGTCTTGCGGCAAGACGTAGCAGCCGCGGAGCGGCGAAAGATTGCAGCCCACAGCTTGCCCTGAGCTTGCCGAAGGGGCGCAAGCCGTGGGTGCGCCCAAATGAGATTGTCAGCCAGCCCCGAAAGGGGCGCAAGAGAAAATCAGGTCGTCGGGCCTTACTATACCCTCTGCACTCCACCCAACTTAACCAGCGCCGCCACAATCTTCCCCGACCACTGCGCCACTTCATCCTCGCGCAGCGTCCTCTCCGCCGACTGAAACCGAACCCGCAACAGCACAGAATATTTCCCCGCCGCAATCGCCCCGCCCCGAAAAATCTCCACCGGTCGGAACTCCCGCAACTCTGCGAAGCTCAAAGCGGCCACAGCCTTGCGCATCTCCTCAAACGAAACATCATCGGCGAACACAAACGAAAGATCCCGTTCCACCGCCGGATACTTCCCCAGTGGCGCAAACCGCACCGGCCGCAGCCCGTTCCTGTACAACTGCTCCAGATCAAACTCCGCCAGAAACACATCCTGCCGCAGTTTGCGCTCCGCCGCCACTTCCGGATGGATCTGCCCAAACTGCCCCACCACCACGCCCATTACCAGCGCCCGCGCCGACCGTCCGGGATGAAAATACTCCGCCGTCTGCCGGTCGTAACTCACCTCGCCGGCAAACGCCGCCATAAGATTCTCCACATCGCCCTTGAATCCACGAAACGTTTCCGTGGCCGCCGCATGCTCGCCCTTGCTTACATCGAGAGCCCCACCCGAAGGCAAGGATGCGCGCACCGCCGCCGCCGTCGCGCCCAGGCACGCGCGCTTGGGTTCCACGCGATCTTCCCCCGATAACCCGTAAACGCTCCCCATCTCAAACAGCCGCGCCTCGGCCACATCGCGATTCAAATTCCACGCCAGCATATCGAGCATGCCCGGCGCCAGCGACGTCCGCATCACCGACGCTTCCTCGCTCAGCGGATTCTCCAACTCCAGCACCCGCTCGGGTTGAGAATTTCCTTGGGAAGGGCCCGACCTCATTCGGGCCGTATCCAGCCTCTCTCCGACGACTTTAGCCGCCGAGAAACCGCTTTCCGCGCCCGATTCAAATCTCTCCGCATCCGCGTGCGAAATAAATGTCAAAGACAAAGCCTCGTTATATCCCAGTGCCAGCGCTCGCTGGCGGAAAGTCGCATCCATCGCCGCGTGCGGCAACTCGACCACCGCGCCACTGTAGGCTGGCAGCGTGTTCTCAAATTTGTCATACCCGTGCAGCCGCGCGATCTCTTCGATCACGTCGATCTCGCGTTCCACGTCCAGTCGCCAGCTCGGAATATGTACCCGGAACTGCGCGTCGTCCTGCCCCTCCGGAATCAGCGTGAAGCCCAGCCGCTTCAGCAGGCGAAAGATCCGCCCCGAGTCGAGATTCCCGCCCAGAATGCGCCGCACCTCGGCCACGTGCAGCACCACCGGAGCCTGGTCCATCCGTTTCGACACCACGTCGACCACGTCGCCAACCAGTTCCCCGCCGCCCGATTCCAGAATCATTTCCGCCACTCGATCGCACGACAAGACCGTCGATTCAAAATCCGCCCCACGCTCGAACCGATGCGACGCATCGGTGTGCACTCCATGCCGCCGCGACATCCTCCGCACGATCCCCGGATCCCACCACGCCGACTCAATCACAATGTTCCGCGTCTTCTCCGTGATCATCGTGTCATACCCGCCCATCACTCCCGCCAGCCCCACCGGCTTTCTAGCATCGCAGACGACGAGATCTTCAGAAGTCAGCTTGCGCTCCACGCCATCGAGAGTCTTCAGCGTCTCGCCGTCCCGCGCCTTCCGCACGATAATCTTTCCACCCTCGAGCAGATCCATATCGAAAACGTGCGTAGGCTTCCCCATCTCCCACAGAGCATAGTTGGTAGCGTCGACGGCATTCGAGATCGGCCGCTGATCGAGCAGCTGCAACCGGTGCGCCATCTTCTCAGGCGACGGCTTAATGTGTGTTCCGCGGATCACCCGCGCCGAGAATCGAGGACAAAGCGAAGGCTCCTCGACAGTGATGGGAAAGGCCGAGTCTTGCGAAGTCTGAGCTGACAGCTGAGAGCTGACAGCTGACAGCGCCTTCAGCGGCAGATCATAAATCGCCGCCGCCTCCCGCGCCACGCCGTAATGATTCATCGCGTCGGGACGATTCGTGCCAATCTCCATCTCAAACACGGTGTCGAGACCGGTCCCGCCGATCCCCTCGACCGAAATCCCAACATTGGTCAGGTCCTCAGCCAGACGATGGTCATCGACCGTAAGATCGACAAAGTCGCGAATCCAATTGGCAGAGAGTTTCATGATCTCTAGTGTGGCGCAGGCGCCCCCGCCCGCGAAAGCCTAAGCCCAGAAATAGCAGCCAAGAGCCTCTCAAAGTGAACCGGTCGGTGAAAGAGCTAGCAGCTAGAAGCTTTCTATCCAAACTGCTGCAGAAACCTAACATCCCCCTGAAAGAACAACTGAATATCATCCACGCCATACTTCAGCAGCGCGAGCCGGTCCACGCCCATGCCGAAGGCAAATCCCGAAACCTTCTTCGGGTCATACCCGTTGTTCTTCACGAACTCAAACACATTGGGATCCACCATCCCGCACCCCAGCACTTCAATCCATCCCGTCTGCTTGCATGGACGGCACGGGTCCGCTCCGCGCTTGCCACTTCCGCCACAAATGAAGCAGGTGACGTACAACTCCGCGCTGGGCTCCGTGAAAGGAAAGAACGAAGGCCGGAAGTGCGTCTTCACCGACGACCCGAACAGCGCCTTCATGGCGTGATCGAGCGTCCCCTTCAGATCCCCGAATGTAATGTTAGCGTCGACCGCCAGCCCTTCGATCTGATGAAACATCGGCGAATGGCTCGCGTCCGGAGGATCGTTGCGATGCACCGTCCCCGGAATCACAATGCGAATCGGCGGCCGCATCTTCTCCATCGTGCGAATCTGCACCGGAGAAGTGTGCGTGCGCAGCAGCAACCTCTCGCGCTGCGGCTTGCCCTGCTGCCCCGCGATGAATAGCGTGTCCTGCGTATCCCGCGCAGGATGGTTCGGAGGAAAATTCAGCGCCTCGAAGTTGTAATAGTCCGTCTCGACCACCGGCCCCTCGGCGACGGAATACCCCAGCTTCTGAAACACCGAAACAATCTCGCGCCAGGTCCGCATCACCGGATGCTCCGCCCCAATCGCCCGCCGCACGCCCGGCAGAGTGATGTCCACCCGCTCGGCAGCTAGCGGCTCACCCTCGCCGCCCGCAACATGCGCCCCTTCCACGAGGTCCTGAATCCGCGCTTTCAATTCATTGACGCGAATCCCTGCCTCACGCTTCGCCTCTTTCGGCGCGCCCTTCAGCCACAAATCATTGATCTGTGTAAGGATCCCGTTCTTCCGCGCCATCCACCGGTCGCGAAACGCCTTCAGTTCCGCCTCACTGCGAACTTGCGCAGCTTCCCCCGCACAAGCACCAACGCACTCGCCCGCAGCCTTCTCCAGCGCCGCCGCCGAATAGTCCGTGAGTTTGGGAACGGTGTATGCCAAGGGTAGCTCTTCTGCCTGAAAATGCTTGTGTGGGGACAGCCGCCCTCGGCTGTCCGTCGGCTCGAAGAGCCGACTGGTGTTGATCTGCGGCGCCCGCGCACCAAGCACACTCTGTATATATCTTGGCAGCTAAGCCGGGCCAACCCGGCCGGACAGCCGAGGGCGGCTGTCCCCACATGGGCACTGCAGCTGAAAGCTGACGGCTGAGAGCTGACAGCGCTTCTACGCCGCCCCGCTGATCGCGCCCTTCGCCTGTGTCGTCAGACTGGCAAATCCCGCCGGATCTTTCACCGCCAGGTCCGCCAGAATCTTGCGGTCCAG
>OBLW0100000441.1_pt1 | contig 35911 bp, 29 predicted proteins | sample 1520161 | NCBI WGS metagenome assembly OBLW01 (sample SAMEA3539309, study PRJEB22396) | soil metagenome | biome: tundra; feature: field; material: soil | place: USA | collected 2010-05 | depth 0.15 m
GAGTCCGCGCCGGGGGAGTCCGCGCCGGGGGAGTCCGCGCCCGGCGGGAATACGGCAACACGGGCCACCAACCACGCCAGCGCCGCACCGAAGCCGCAGGCGGACGGCGGACGGGACCGGCGGCCCTCCCAGGGTGGCGGCGTCCCGGCCCAGGACCGCGAACTGCGCGCGCAGGGCCGCCAGACCGTGCAGCGGCTGCTGGAAGCAGGCCTGGCCGAGTTCTATGAGCGGGGATTCCAGGCGGTGCGCGTCGACGATGTCGTGCGGCGGGCCAAGACCTCGCACGGCACGTTCTACCTGTACTTCAAGAACAAGGATGATCTGTTCAAGGCCTTGCTGCGCGACGCGCTGCACGACATGGAGGGCATCACCGGCGCGTTCCCCCTGGTGACCAGGGACGAGGCAGGCCGGGCAGCGCTGCGCCAGTGGGTGACCAGCTTCTGCGAGACCTACGCCGCGCACGCGGCAGTGATCGGGATCCTCAGCCAGGCGGAACTAGTCGGCGAGGAAGTCTGGGGCGACGGCATGCAGGTGCTGTTCAAGCTGGCCGAGGCCATGACGCAGGGCATGACAGCGTCAGCCCCCGCGCGGTCCCCGGACGGCCAGGGCGGCCTTGACGAGCACGCGGAACTCACCGCGTTCGCCCTCCTGATGATGCTTGAGCGGGTGAACTACCTGCTCAGCGAAGAGATCAGGCTGCCCAAGGAGGAAATGGTGGACCGGCTCACCGCCATCATCTTCGCCGCCTTCCACTCGCCGTAGCCCCCGGGCTGACGGGGGGGTCCACGATGAACGCGACACAGGCGCTGGGGCTGCTCTTCCTCATCGCGGGATCCTGCGGCATCGCCGCCCTGGCCCGGCGGCTCAGCTTCGCCGCACCCATCCTGCTGGTCGTCGCCGGGCTGGCCGCGTCCTACATCCCTGGCATGCCAGAGTTCCGGCTCAGCCCCACCTTCGTCCTGCTCGGGGTCCTGCCGCCGCTGGTGTACACGGCGGCGCTGGAGAGCTCGTACCTGAACCTGCGCGACAGCGTCCGGTCGCTCACCCTGCTCTCCGTCGGCCTCGTCCTGTTCACCGCGGCCGCTGTCGCGTGGGCCGTCCGCCTCGCCGTCCCCGGGCTGCCGCAGGCCGCGGCGCTGACCCTGGGCGCGATCCTGGCGCCCACCGACGCCGTGTCCGCGGCCAGCATCGGCCGCCGGCTGCACCTGCCCCGCCGGCTGCTGACGGTCATCACGGGCGAGAGCATGCTGAATGACGGCACCGCGCTCACCGTGTACACGGTCGCGGTCAGCGCGGCGGCGGGGACCGGCACCCTCGCCCTGCTCAGCGCCACCGGCAGCTTCCTGGCCATCGCCGCGGGCGGGGTTGCCGTGGGCCTGGTCCTCGGCATCGTCATCCACATCGTGCGGATGCGGCTGCGCGATCCGCTCGCGGAGAGCGCCCTGTCGCTCGTGGCGCCGTTCGCCGCCTACCTCGCGGCCGAGTCGCTGCACGTCTCCGGGATCCTCGCGGTCGTGGTGGCCGGGCTCTACCTGGGCCACCATGCCGGCCAGGCACATTTCGCCACCCGGCTCCAGGACATGGCTGTCTGGCGGGTGGCCACGTTCGTGCTCGAGTCGGTGGCATTCGCGTTGATCGGCCTCCAGCTGAGGCCGATCATCAGGGAACTGGCCGGGCGCGACCCGGGCCGCTTGGCCGTCGAGGCAGCGATCGTGCTCGGCGTCGTGGTGGTGGCGCGCATCGTGTGGGTGTTTCCCGCGATCTATCTCCCGCGATGGCTCATCCCCGGGCTCGCGGCGCGTGACCCGTCACCACCGTGGCAAGCCACCGCCATCCTGTCCTGGGCTGGGATGCGCGGGGTCATCTCACTGGCCGCCGCCGCGGCGCTGCCCGCCACGGTGCCCGAGCGCAGCCTGCTGATCTTCCTGACGTTCGCGGCGGTGCTCGGCACGCTGCTCGTCCAGGGCCTCAGCCTGCCCCTGCTGATCAGATGGCTGGGCGTCACGGCGGGTACGGCGGAGGAGCAATCCGACATTCTCGCCGAGGCCGCGGCGCAGCAGGCCGCCTCGGCGGCGGGCCTGGAGCGCCTCGATGAGCTGGCCGGCACGGCGCCTCCCGAGATCGTCGACCGGCTGCGCCGGCTCGCGCAGTACCGGCAGTTCGGCGCCTGGGAACGGCTCAGCGACGGCCGCGGGCCGGACGGCCTGGAAGTTCCGTCGGCAGCGTTCCGGCGGCTCCGCCGCGAGATGACCACCGCCGAGCGCGCCACCTTCATCCGGCTCAGGGACGAGCGCAAGATCGACGACGAGGTGCTCGACCACGTGCTGCGCGGCCTGGACCTGGAGGAGGCCATGCTGGCCAGGGAGCAACGGGACCTCACCGAGGACGGCGCGGAGCAGTGACCGGCCGGTGCCCAGCCAGAGTGCCCAGCCAGGGTGCCCAGCCAGGGTGCCCAGCCAGGGTGCCCAGCCAGGGTGCCCAGCCAGCAGCGACCGGCCCGGGTGACCAGGTAGTCGCCGATCGCGGGCAGAATCGATGATGTGCGATTCCTTTCCGGGCAAGTCCCCGCTCACGACCTGACCTACAGCGACGTATTCCTCGTGCCCGGCCGGTCCGCGGTAGCGTCCCGGCTCGACGTGAGCCTGGCCACCCACGACGGCAGCGGCACCACGATCCCGGTGGTGGTGGCGAACATGACGGCGGTCTCCGGGCGCAGGATGGCGGAGACGGTGGCCCGCCGGGGCGGTATCGCCGTGCTGCCCCAGGACATCCCGGTGGACGTGGTCGCGGACGTGGTGTCCTGGGTGAAGGGCCGCGACCTGGTCCACGACACGCCGATCACGCTTGGCCCGGGGGACACCACCGGCCAGGCGCTCAGCCTGCTCCCCAAGCGCGCTCACGGCGCCGTGGTGGTGATCGAGGACGGGCGGCCCGTCGGCGTGGCGACCGAGGCTGACTGCAGCGGAGTGGACCGGTTCACCCAGCTACGCCAGATCATGTCCACCGAACTGCTCACCCTCCCGGCGGGCATCGACCCGCAGCGTGCCTTCACCCTGCTGCACGACGGCAGGCACCGGCTGGCGCCGGTGGTAGACGACTCTGGCCGCTGCGTCGGCATCCTGACCAGGACCGGGGCGCTTCGGGCCACGCTCTACCAGCCCGCCACCGACGCACGGGGCCGGCTGCGCATCGGCGCCGCGCTGGGTATCAATGGGGATGTCGGGGCCAAGGCCAAGCTGCTGCTCGACGCCGGGGTGGACGTCCTGGTCGCGGACACCGCCCACGGCCACCAGGAAAAAATGATCCATGCCCTGCATGCGATACGGGAGGCAGGCCCGTCGGCGCCGCTCGTGGCCGGCAACGTGGTGACGGCCGGCGGCGTGGCCGACCTCGTCGAGGCCGGCGCCGACATCGTCAAGGTCGGTGTCGGCCCGGGGGCGATGTGCACCACGCGGATGATGACCGGCGTCGGCCGGCCGCAGTTCAGCGCGGTCCTGGAGTGCGCCGCCCAGGCCCGGCGGCTGGGCGCGCACATCTGGGCCGACGGCGGCGTCCGCCACCCCAGGGATGTGGCGCTGGCCCTGGCGGCGGGGGCGTCCAATGTCATGATCGGATCATGGTTCGCGGGCACCTACGAGTCGCCCGGCGACACGTTCCGCGAACCGGACGGCAGGCTGTACAAGGAGAGCTTCGGCATGGCCTCGGCCAGGGCCGTCCGGCTGCGCTCCGCCGCGGACTCGTCCTTCGACCGGGCCAGGAAGGAACTCTTCGAGGAAGGCATCTCGACCGCCCGGATGTACCTGGATCCGCGGCATCCCGGCGTGGAAGACCTGATCGACGGGATCACCGCGGGGCTGCGCAGCGCGTGCAGCTACACGGGCGCCAGCGACCTCGACGAACTGCACGAGCAGGCGGTCGTGGGGGTGCAGAGCGCGGCCGGCTACAGCGAGGGAATGCCCCAGCCCACCAGCTGGTGAGCAGCGCCGCGGCCGGTCGCCGTCCCGGTGAAGCAGGCGGAATCTAGCCGATCTTGGACGCGGAGTCCAGATCCGTCCCATGGGAATCCCCCGGCTCCGTCCCGGCTCCTGACTTCTCCCGGATCCACTGCCCGATCCGGTCCAGCAGGGCGGCGTTCATCCCGGTCTCGGCATGGCCGAAACCGGGGACGATCCACAGCTCCTTCGGCTCACGCGCCGCGTCGTAGAGCTGCTGGGCATGGTCGGGAGGGAAGTAGACATCCTGGTCACCGTGCACCACCAGCAGCGGGACCGGCGCGATCCGCGCGGCCGCCTCGGCCGGCGGAAGCGGGTCCGGGTCCCAGCGGACCGGGCTCACCCGCGTATTCAGCCAGGTCCTGGTGACCAGGCGGCCCACTCGGCGCTCCACCGCCCAGTGCACCCTGCGCATCGGCTTGGTGCCCCGGTAGTACCACCACCCAGGACCGCTCACCGAGACGACGGCGTCAACGCCGCCGATGAGCCCGGCATGCCGCACGGCGATCGAGGCCCCCATGGAGAAGCCGACGGTGACGATCCGCCGGTAGCCCAGTTCGCGGGCGTAGGCCACGGCGACGTCCAGGTCCTTGATTTCCCGGTCACCCAGCGTGGACAGCCCGCCGGACCGTCCGTGGCCGCGGAAGTCGAAGATGACCACTCCGCCGACCTTGTTGAGCCTGGTGGCCACCCGCCAGATGGCCGGCCGCTGCCACGACAGCGTGAAGCCATGGGCCAGCACGACAGCGAGGTCAGGGTCGCCTGGCAGGTGCGCGGCATCGATCGGCACGCCGTCGCTGGTCACCAGCGTCAATGCCTTCACAACCGGTGGGCTCATACCCCCATTCTGCGCGTCTGGCCGACCGGAACGCCCGGGGCCCGGCTTTGCGGGTACATGACCGAACGCCGGCCTGACCCCGCGCACCGACATGCGAGAGCCTCTCCCCGGGAGGTATCGCAGCGGCCATCGGCCAGCGCCGCTGGCAGCGCGCAGTGGACGCTGCGGACGGCTTGAGCGAGCACATGCGGCTCACCGGCATGGATATCCCCGGCGTGCTGGCGCTCTACCAGCAGATCGCCGAACCGTATTCGATCGGATGGGCGCATCACCGACTGGCCAGGCTCACCACGGGCACGGAACGTGAAGCACATGTGGCGGCGGCCAGGGAGGCCTGGCAGAGAGCATCAGCCGGCCGGAACTGGTGGCGGATCTGACCCGAGAGTTCAGTTCGGGCGACGAACCACAGGGCTGATCCAGGCAGAGCCAACTGGACCGCCAGCATGCCTCGTGGCCGGTTGCGGCAGGCGATCAGCCGCTCGCCGCGGTAGTCGGGGCTGGTTCATGTATATGGCGGAGGAGGACTCACCTGAACAGCCCTGAAGGGGCCAGGAATTGCGCCGTAATGTGCGTCACGTAACAGCACGAAAGTAACCCCTCCTACGTGGGTAAGCCGGACACGGTCCGGTGCCGGTGCGAGCCCGGCCGGGGGTACAGCCTGGCGGGGCCAGGCCAATTCTCCAGGGGGAACTATGAAGATCAGCAGGTTTATGGCGCTCGCAGTTGTGCCTGCCGCACTCGCGCTTACCGCGACAGCCGCGAGTGCGGGAACAGTAACTCAGATCGGGCAATGCGGCGCGCGGGGAGACTACGCCACCTGTGACGCGAGCGGGACCGCCCGCGGGCCGGTGGCGGGTATAGAAGTCCGGGTGTACGCAGCACCGAATCAGCAAGTTGAAGTTTACTGGGATGTCGTCTGTTCCTACGGAAACGGAGCGGGCAGCAAGTCCGGGAGCTTTGGCGGCCGGACGTCACTGAGCCGCGAGATTCCCCACCCCTACGCTCACCCGTCAAGCTGCATAGTCGCGGCAGGTGCGCAACTCCAGAACGGCGGGCACTCGATCACCGTGAAAATTGTCTACTGGCGGTGAGCCCGCCACCGCAGCACCGGGCTGGCATGGCTCGAACTTCCGTTTGGAAACTAGATGCAGGGCCACCCGGCCGCTGCCAGCGTGGCCCTCGCCGGCGGATAACCTACAGAGGACGTTACGGCTGCCGGTGCTCCTCGATGGCTCCCGGGAACGGCTCCCAGGCTCCCCCGGCACCCTGAGACACCTCGGAGGCAGGCTCGTGAAGGTTGGGCTCCAGATACCGGATTTCACCAGGCCAGAGGGGCCTTCCACCCTTGGCCCCGCGCTCAGGGACGTGGCCCGGACAGCCGACGACGCCGGGTTCGACTTCATCGCGGTGATGGACCACTTCTTCCAGATCGGCCTGATCGGGCCGCCCGAGCGGGAGATGCTGGAGGCCTACACCACGCTCGGGTACCTGGCGGCGTGCACGTCCCGCGCCAAGCTGATCACCCTGGTGACGGGGGTGGTGTACCGGCATCCGGGCATCCTGGCGAAGATCGTGACCACCCTTGACGTGCTCTCCGGCGGCCGGGCCTGGCTCGGCATCGGGGCGGCCTGGAACGACGAGGAGTCCCGCGGGCTGGGCATCCCCTTCCCGCCGGTCGCGGAGCGGTTCGAGCGGCTGGAGGAGACACTGCAGATCTGCCTGCAGATGTGGCGCGGGGACGAGACCCCGTACCTGGGCCAGCATTACCAGCTCGAGCGGCCGCTCAACTCCCCGCAGGCGCTGTCCCAGCCGCATCCGCCGATCATGATCGGCGGTTCGGGCGAGAAGAAGACGCTGCGGTTCGTCGCCCGGTACGCGCAGGCGTGCAACCTGTTCCCCGGCCCGGACCTGGCCCGCAAGCTCGACGTGCTCCGCGCGCACTGCGACGCGGAAGGCCGCGACTACGACGAGATCGAGAAGACCTGTTACTTCATTTTCGACACCGGGGAGAAGGGCGAGAAAGCCGGCGAGATCGTCGACCAGCTCGGGAACCTGGCCGGGATGGGCTTCCGGGCGGCGATCGGCGCGGTCGCCAACGTCTGGCAGGTCACCCCGCTGGAAGTCATCGGCAGCCAGGTAATCCCCGCCGTCGCCGCCTTGTGAGCAATCCGCGCCCGGTGCTGGCCTGGGCGGCGCCTAGCTGAGGGTCAAGCGCGGGTCCTGGCCCCAATCGCCGCCATCACGGTTTGAGGACTGCCAGGCGGACGCCCAGCGTGCCCAGCAGGTGCGTGATGTCGTCTGGGTCCGACGTGACGACCGCGGCAATGGCTTTCGCCGCCGTAAGGGCTACCAGGCCGTCCACCACGTCGGACGTGCCAGACCTGGCCAGCAGCTTGCCCACGGGCGAGACGTCATCCTCCTCGAAGGGCACGATCTCGCACCCCCGGAGGGTGAGCATCAATCGTGCCTGGCGCCGCGGATCCCGGACCGCCTGGGCGGCCACAGGTGCGGGCACGATGATGTGATGGCCGCAGGCGAGCCGCCACTCGTGGCGTTCTAGCTGCTTACTGTCGTGGCGGCTGTCGATGGCGATGAGCGCCCCGCTGTCGTATACGAACTCTCTCTGCTCTCTCAAGCGGCGCCCCAGTCGTCGAGGCGAAACCCGCCACCGTGGGCGGCGTTGTACGCGCGAGCCTCGTCAATGAGCCGTTCTTCCTCCTCGACCGCCGCCTTCGCGGCCGCCCTCTCCTCCTCGGTCGGATAACCGTGCTCCTTGTAGTACTCCTCGATGGCGGCCAGGCCGTCGAGCCGTTTGAGTTCCCAGGACACCTGTCTAGCCAGAGCCCGCTCGACCACGCTGGAGATCGTGGTGTGCTCCAGCTTGGCCGCCCTCCGCACATCGGCGGCGAGCGACTCGCTGATGGTGACGTTGAGCACCGCCTTCTTCTCGGTCATGTTAATAACATAACATAATCGGGCGGGGCCGGGTGGGTTCGGCCAGCGCGTGAAAGCGCCGCAGGCGCAGCGCAGGCCGGAGCCACCCGGTCCGCCCCTCACCAGTGCCCGGTACGTTAACCCGTGGCGAGCGCAGGCGCCCGGCGAGCAGCGGCAGGCTGCCGTCACCGACTGGAGGCAGCCCATGTCCGTGCTTCAGGCCCTGACCGAGGCCATCCGCGATGCCCGCGTGGAGATCATCGACCTCACCGCGCCATTGTCGGAATCGACGCCGGTGCTCAAGCTGCCGGAGCCGTTCGGTAATACCGTGCCCTTTTCGCTGACCGAAATCAGCCGGTATGACGACCGCGGCCCGGCCTGGTACTGGAACGACATCAGCACCGGCGAGCACACCGGGACGCACTTCGACGCGCCGGTGCACTGGGTGACCGGCCGGGACGGCGCGGACGTGTCGCAGGTGCCGGTGGATCGGCTCATCGCGCCCGCCGTTGTCCTCGATTTCAGCGCCCAGGCCGCCGCCGATCCCGACTTCCTGCTCGAAATCGAGCACGTCAAGCAGTGGGAAGCGGAGCACGGCCCGCTGCCAGACGGCGGCTGGCTGCTCTACCGGACCGGCTGGGACGCCCGTTCCGCCGATCAGGAGCAGTTCCTGAACGCGAACGCGACCGGGCCGCATACGCCGGGCATCTCGGTGGCGTGCGCCCGGTGGCTAGCGGACGAGGCACCGGTCATCGGGCTCGGCGTGGAAACCGTCGGCACCGACGCGGGGGCCGCCCACTCGTTCGACCCGCCGTTCCCCTGCCACTCGGCGCTGCTCGGCGCCGGCAAGTACGGGCTCACCCAGCTGCAGAACCTGACCCGGCTGCCGCCACAGGGCGCGGTGGTTGTCGCCGGACCGCTGCCGATCACCGGCGGTTCGGGCAGCCCGTGCCGCGTGCTGGGCCTCGTGGAACGGGCCTGATGCTGGTCAGCGACGCCGTCGGGGCCGTGCTCACCGGCCTCGGCGCGGACACCGTGTTCGGCGTCGTCGGCAGCGGGAACTTCTACGTCACCAACGCGCTGACCAGCCGGGGGGCCCGGTTCTACGCCGCGCGGCACGAGGGCGGGGCAGCGTCCATGGCCGATGGCTGGGCGCGGACAGCTGGGCGCCCCGGGCTGCTCTCTGTGCATCAGGGACCAGGGCTGACCAACGCGCTCACCGGCATCGCCGAGGCGGCCAAGAGCCGCACGCCGCTGGTCGTGCTCGCCGCGGACGTGGCCGGAGCGGCGGTGCGGTCCAACTTCCGGATCGATGTGGCCTCGATCGCCGCGGCGGTGGGAGCGGTCGCGGAACGGCTGCATTCCCCGGCTTCGGCGGCCGCTGACACGGCCCGGGCCTACCAGGCCGCCCAGCGGGAGCGGCGGACCGTCGTGCTGGCGATGCCGCTCGACGTGCAAGCGGCATCGTGCGACCCGCCTTCGGTCGCCGCGCTGCCGCCGCTGCTCCCTCCGGCGCCCGCGGCTGAGGCGGCCTCGGCGCTGGCCGCGGCGCTCAGCACGGCCCGCCGCCCGGTATTCGTGGCTGGCCGCGGTGCGCGGGTGGCCGGGGCCAGCGGCGACCTCAGGCGCCTCGCCGATGCCTGCGGCGCGCTGCTCGCCACGTCCGCCGCGGCTAAGGGGCTGTTCCGGGGCAGCCCGTGGGACCTGGACGTGAGCGGCGGCTTCGCATCCCCGCTCGCGGCGGAGTTGATCAGCGGCGCGGACCTGATCGTCGGCTGGGGCTGCTCGCTCAACATGTGGACGATGCGCCATGGCAGCCTGGTCGGCCCGGAGGCCACGGTCGCGCAGGTGGACGACGATGCGGCCGCGATCGGCGCGAACCGGCCAGTGCGCCTCGGCGTGCTCGGCGACGTAGCCGAAACCGCCCAGGCGGTGCTCGCCGCGCTGGGGAGCCGCATCGCCGCCGGCTACCGGAGCGATGAGCTGCGGGCCCGGATCGGCCGGGAGGTGCGGTGGCGTGATGTCCCCTATGCCGATGAGGGCGACGGCAGCCGGATCGACCCGCGCACGCTCACGATCGCACTGGACGACACGCTGCCGGAGGAGCGGCTCGTGGCGGTTGACTCGGGAAACTTCATGGGCTACCCGAGCATGTACCTGTCGGTGCCTGACGCGGACGGGTTCTGCTTCACGCAGGCGTACCAGTCCATCGGCCTCGGCCTGGCGTCCGCGATCGGCGCCGCCATCGCCCGCCCGGACCGGCTGACGGTCGCCGCGCTCGGCGACGGCGGCGCGCTGATGAGCGTCAGCGAGCTGGAGACGGCCGTGCGGCTCAGGCTGCCGATGGTGATCGTCGTGTACGACGACGAGGCATACGGGGCCGAGGTGCACCACTTCGGCCCGGGCGGGCACCCGCTGGACAGCGTCCGGTTCCCGCCTGCGGACATCGCGTCCATCGGGCGTGGGTTCGGCTGCGAGGCGGCCACCGTACGCGGCCTGGGCGACCTCAGCCCGCTGCGGGCCTGGCTGGACGGGCCCCGGGAACGCCCCATGGTGATCGACGCCAAGATCACCTCGTCCCATGGCTCCTGGTGGCTAGAAGAGGCCTTCCGCGGCCACTGAGCGCCGCCCCGGGCCGCTCAAGCGCCGCCGCGTGCCGGGCCCCGGGCCGGGCCGGAAGCCCGGTTTCCATGATCACGGAGGATCCGCGGCTCCATGTGGCGCGGATCCTCCGCGATCATGGAACAGGCGCCTGAGTCGGGCAGGACTGCGCCCGGCGGCCTTCCCTGGGTGGGAAGGCCGCCGGGCGCAGTAGTGGTTGCGGCTGAGCTAGCCGTCGCTGTGCCCGATCGGCTCCCCTTCTCTGGCGGCCCCAGCAGGCACGGCAGCGGGTACGGTCGCACCGACCCCGATGAGCGACTCCTCCGGGTAGACGACCTCGCCGTGCGCCGCGGCGTCGCCGACTTCGAGGACCTCGTCCGGCATCCGCAGCTTCATGAACATACTGATGAGCTTCAAGAGGACGAACGTCACGAAGGCGTCCCAGACGATGACCGTCAGCGCCGCTTCGAGCTGGATGAGCACCTGCTTCGGGTGACCGTAGAACAACCCCGCCGTGGTCACGTTGGGGCTCTTGCCGAGCCCGACGTAGAGGATCATCTTCGGGTCGGCGAGGAAGCCGACCATCAGGCCGCCCGCGAGGCCGGCGATGCCGTGGGTGTACACCACGCCGAGGGTGTCGTCCACCTTGCTGAACGGCGGCACCTTGCTGAGGTAGTTCCAGGCGAACCAGACAATGACGGAGCCAACCAGGCCAATGACGATCGCACCCACGCCGCTGACGTAGCCAGCCGCCGGCGTGATGCCGACCAGTCCGACGATCAGGCCGTTGATGCCGCCGAGGAAGGTCGGCTTCTTCTCCTTGGTCCCCACCATGTCCAGGATGATCCAGGTCATCATGGCGACCGCGGTGGCGAGGTTGGTGTTGAGCACGGCAGCGGCCGCGTCCGCCCCCGCGAAGTACGGGTCACCACCGTTGAACCCGTTCCAGCCGAGCCACAGGATGCCCGCGCCCACCGAGCACAGCAGCAGGTTGTTCGGCACGCCGTGGTCGCGGTCCCGCTTCAGCCGGGGCCCGATGACCGCGGCGGCCACGAAGCCGGAGACACCGGCCGCCAGGTGGATGACGTAGCCACCACTGAAGTCGAGCGCACCCTTCTGCGCCCAGTAGCCGCCGCCCCAGAGCAGGAAGGCGTTCACCGAGTAGGCGAACGTGGACCAGAGCGGGACGAAAATGATCCAGACCTTGAAGCTGATCCGGCCGATCACGCTGCCCAGGAACAGCAGTGGCGTGATCGCAGCGAACACGAACTGGAAGTAGACAAGTGCCGATTGCGCGAACCGGAAGTGAGGCATCAAGCCCACGCCGCTGACCAGCGGGATGTGAGCCTGGTACTGCTCACCGCCCGCGCCGACCACGGTGTTCGGCTTGCCGATGACCTCGAAGCCCTTCATCCATGGCTGCCCGAAGCCCATCTTGAAGCCCCAGAGAACCCAGACGATGAGGACCATCGCGAAACCGCTGAACGCCATCAGCATGGTGTTCACGGCCCACTTGCGTTGTACCAGGCCCCCGTACAGCACGGCGATACCTGGGAGGCTCATGAGGCCGACCAGCGTTGCGGCCGTCAACTGCCAGGAAGAATCCCCGGCGTTCAGCCAACTCGGATATGGAACCACTGCTCTCCGCCTCCATGGGGCTACCCTGGAAGGGCTTGCCGGGGGGTTCCGGTCCTGGCCCACTGGCTCGGGAGAGCCAGTGAAACCGCGGCCCGGGCTAGCACAGCGCCGTGATCCGGGGTCCCCCCCGGGCTAGCGATATCCGGCCGGCCACTTCGGTGTCCGTCTAGAACGCTTCATGTTTCCCATGGGCGGGTTTCGGACACGTTTCCCAACTGTTACGCCGTGGACAACGGAGCAGGACCTCCGGCCATTCACATTTCTGCCCTGTTTCGGCGCGACCGAAACAGGGCTCCAGATACGGGGGTTTTAGGCCGAATCGGCCGGGTGGAGCCCCCTTCCGCCCGGCGTGCTGCCTGGTCCCAGCGGGTCCCCGGGGAGCCAGGAACCGGCCATCCGCCGGGGTGCGCCGACCGCCGAAAGTCCCTCCGCCAGCGGCACATCTGCTCCGCGCGACACCGGACCGGGCCGGCCGGGCGGCGTGGCCATCCCCCAGCCGGGCCGGCGGCAGCCCGCCGGGTTAGGGCTTCTGTCACGTTCCCGTAACAGTGAGCCCGAGGGCTTGAGTCCCGTACCAGGACGAAATACGCTCCCCACATCTCGCTTGGTAAGCGCTTACCTTACCGGGGAACACTCGGCGTCGGATGAGGGAGCACTCCCTTGAGGCGTGTTCCGGTAAGCGCTTACCAGATGGGAAGCAGGACCTTCCCGGGCACTCAGACGCCGGGCAAGGACAGCGGTGCCGCGAAGGAGCGTGCCGGTGGACGAGGGCGACACGGGCCACATCCCGCCAACGATCTATGACGTGGCGAGGGTGGCAGGCGTGTCGATCGCATCTGTCTCCCGGGTGCTCAACGGACGCCGGAACCCGCTTCCCGACACCAAGCAGCGCGTCCAGGAGGCGGTCGCGGAGCTCGGCTTCATCCCGGATGGCGCGGCGCGCGCGTTGAGCGCCCGGCTCAAGGAGATCATCGGGGTTGTCATCCGGCGGCCGTCCATGACCGTCCGGGACGGTGGCATCTTCGAGGACGAAGAGGAGAGCCTGCAGTTCCCCGACCTCATCAACCGAGGCATCGAGGTTGCCGCCCAGCGCCGCGACTACAACCTGCTGGTCAGCTCCGTCGACGTGGACGACCACGACTACAGCAGGCGGATCTTCGCCCTGGCCCGTAAGAGCGACGGCCTGATCCTGCACGACCGGGTGCTGGATCCCGGTCAGCTTGAGCGGCTCTCCGGGCAGATCCCGATCGTCACCCTCGCCGGACGTCCCACGAAGAGCACCTCCAACGTGGACGGCGACAATACGACGGGCATGCGGGACCTGGCTCGCCACCTGGTCCGTGACCACGGCTACCGCACCCTTGCCTACCTGGGCGGCCACGTTGACAGCCCCAACAACCTGGCCCGCCGCGCGGCCTTCGAGGCCGAGGTCACCGAGGGCGGCGCGACCGTCGTGGACGGCCCGCAGTGGCAGGGCAGTTCCTCCGCGGCGGACGGTTACTCCGCAGCGGGCGGCGCCCGCGTCATCGACCGGCTGCTGGCCGCCGGGCACGTCCTGCCAGAGGCCATCGCGTGCGCGAACGACCAGTCGGCGCTGGGCGTGGTGTACGCGCTTGGCCAGCGTGGCATCGACGTGCCGAGGGATGTCGCGGTCACCGGCTTCGACGACATCCCCGTCGCCCGGCACCTGCGCCCCCAGCTCACCACCGTCCGGCAGCCCATTCAGGAGCTGGGCGCTACTGCATTCGAGGTCTTGTATTCCATGATCGGAAACGGCGAGGCATCCAGGCGCGACGTCGTCCTGCCGCTCCGGCTGATCCGCCGCGAGAGCTGCGGCTGCCCACCCGATTCGTCAACGCCCGCGTGGCGTCAGGCCTGAAGGAGGAGGGCTATGCGCGTGATCGCCCGCAGGATCGGCTTCTACATCCTGACCGCGATAGCAGCGGTAACCGTGGATTTCTTCATCCCCCGGGTGATGCCGGGCAACCCGGTGGACGCCGTCCTGGCCAAAATGCAGGGCGTGATCGTGACCAAGGCGACCCGCCAGGCGCTCGAGCTGCAGTTCGGCGGCGCCGGGACCCCGGTCGGCCTGTGGGGCCAGTACACGCACTTCTGGTGGGCAGTCCTGCACGGCAATTTCGGGGTCTCGACCAGTAACGGTGAGCAGCCGGTCACCACCGTGATCCGCAGCGCGCTGCCCTGGACGCTCGGCCTGGTCGGCACGGCAACGGTGCTGAGCTTCCTGCTCGGCACGCTGCTCGGCGTCCTGATCGCCTGGCGGCGCGGAACCTGGCTGGACAACCTGCTGCCAGCCACCACGTTCTTCCAGGCGGCACCGTACTTCTTCCTCGCCTTCCTGGCGATCGACCTGCTCGCCACCAAGCTGGGCTGGTTCCCGGGCAGCCGGGCCTACAACCAGCTCGACTTCCCCGGATTCAACTGGGCCTACATCTCGGATGTGCTTGACCATGCGGTGCTGCCCGCCCTGACGATCGTGGTCGCCTCGGCGGCCGGCTGGATCCTCGGCATGCGGAACGTGATGATCACCACGATGGACGAGGACTACGTGCTCATCGCCCAGGCCAAGGGGCTGGCCAAGCGGCGGGTGGTCTGGTACGCGGCGCGCAACGCCATCCTGCCCAGCGTGTCGAGCTTCTCGCTGGCCATCGGCTTCATTGTCTCCGGGGCGCTGCTCACCGAATACGTGTTCAGCTATCCCGGGCTTGGCTTCCTGATGCTGACCGCCGTCCAGGAAAGCGACTTCCAGCTGCTCCAGGGCATCTTCCTGATCATCACGCTGGCCGTTCTCGCGGCGAACCTGGCCGCCGATTTCGTCTACGTGTTCCTCGACCCCCGCGTGCGTCAGGAGGCCTGAGCGATGGCCGTTGGCTTGACAGAAGAACTTGGCGGAGCCCCCATTCCCGGGCCCGTGGTCACCACGAGCGTCCCCCGCCGGGGCCGGCGCGTGCAGCTGCCCAGGTCACCGAAGTTCCTCGTCGGACTCGGGTTGATGGTCTTCTTCCTGTTCATTGCCGTGTTCGGCCCCACGCTCGCGCCCCAGAACCCGTCCGCGAGCGCCTCCACCACGGGTTCCCTGCCGCTCCCCCCGTCCGCCGCGCACTGGCTGGGCACCACCCAGCAGCAGCAGGACGTGTTCTCCCAGCTTCTGGCGGGCGGGCGGAGCACGGTCCTGGTCGCCTTCGTGGCCGGGCTGCTGGCCACCGCGCTGTCGGTGCTGATCGGCGTCACGGCCGGCTTCGCCGCCGGGCGGACCGACGACCTGCTCTCCATGCTCGCGAACTTCTTCCTGGTGATGCCCGCCCTGCCGTTGCTGATCGTCATCTTCGGGTTCCTGCCGTCGTCCGGCGGCAGCGACGACCCGCTGATCGGGGCGATCATCGCGATCACCGGCTGGGCCTGGGGCGCCCGGGTGCTCCGGGCGCAGACCCTCTCCCTGCGCAACCGCGACTACGTGGAATCGGCCCGGCTCATCGGCGAACGCGGCTGGCGGATCATCAGTTTCGAGATCATGCCGAACCTGATCCCCATCATCGCGTCGTCCTTCCTGTTCACCGTGCTTTACGGGGTCGGCACCTACACATCGCTGGCCTTCCTCGGCCTGGTCAATCCCAACCACTGGAGCTGGGGCGGGATGTTCTTCTTCGCACAGGTCTCGAACGCCGAGGTGAGCGGTTACTGGTGGTGGTACATACCGCCCGGGCTCGCCGTGGCCTTGCTGGGCACCTCGCTGGCCCTGCTCAACTTCGGAATCGACGAGTTCATCAACCCGCGGCTGCGGGTGGCGGGGCTGTCCAGGCGGCAGGCGAAGAAGGACGGGGCGCTGGCCCTGCCCCGGCACTTCGTGCTCGGCCTGACACCGGTTGTCCGGCCGCCAGGGGCGGCGAACGGCATCGCAGGGACGGGAGGCCAGCCGCCCGGCGACTACGCCCGGACCGATACGGGCCTGGCCGGCCGGCGCTGGAGAATCCGCGGAAGGGGCCGACGGTGATGGTGGGTCGGGAAAGGGAAGCTATGGCCACGGCGCCGGCGCGAGCCGGCGGGCCAGCCCTGGGTGAGCCGCTGCTCGAGGTCAGCGGATTGTGCGCGGATTACGGCGTGGGCTCCCAGGCCGTGCACGCGGTGCTGGACACCGACCTGGTGCTGCGCCGCGGCGAGGTGCTCGGCCTGGCCGGGGAGAGCGGCAGCGGAAAGTCAACGCTGGCTTACGCGATCACCAGGCTGCTCCGCCCACCCGGCCTGATCACCGGTGGCGATGTCCGCTACTACACCGACCAGGGACACACCGTGGACCTGCTCGCCGCCGGGGAGGACGAGCTGCGGGTGCTCCGCTGGTCGCAGATCTCCGTGGTCATGCAGAGCGCCATGAACGCGCTCAACCCGGTGCTCTCCATTGGCTCCCAGCTCACCGACGTGCTCAAGGCCCACCTGCCGGGCATGGGCCGGGCCGAACGGCGGACGCGGGCCGCCGAGCTCCTCGACATGGTGGGCATCACCGCCGACCGGCTGGGCAGCTACCCGCACGAGCTGTCCGGCGGCATGCGGCAGCGGGTGATGATCGCCATGGCCCTGGCGCTGCGGCCGCACATCGTCATCATGGACGAGCCCACCACCGCGCTCGATGTGGTCACCCAGCGGGAGATCCTCGAAGAGCTCATGGAGCTGCGCGAACGGCTCGGCTTCGCGGTCCTGTTCATCACGCACGACCTCTCCCTGCTGATAGAGATCGCTGACTCGATCGCGGTCATGTACGCGGGCCGGCTGGTCGAGCGAGCGGCCGCGACGGCCCTGTTCCGTGCCCCCCGGCACCCGTACACCCTCGGGCTGCTCAGCTCCTTCCCCGCGTTGCACGGGCCACACCGGCACATGACCGGCATTCCCGGCTCCCCCCCTGACCTCCGGCAACCGCCGACCGGGTGCGCCTTCCACCCGCGCTGCCCCTACGTCATGGACCGGTGCGTCACCGACACGCCGCCGCTGCTCCAGCTGGACGGCAGCCGCGGGCGGGCCGCCGCTTGCTGGCTGCAGGACGGGTCGCAGCCCCCGCCGGCCGCGCTGTCCGTGCCCGAGCGGGGCGCGGATCCGGCCGGCCAGCCACCAGCCACCAGCCCGGGCGTGAGCCTCGAGCCCGCGCCCGGGCCGGTGCCCACGGCCGCGAACACGACCCCCGGAAGCTCCGGAGCCAGCCATGACTGACCTCGACACCGCCACCCCGCCGGCCGCCACCGGCGCGACGCTGCTGGAAGCGCGCGGCCTGACCAAGCACTTCCCGACGCACCAGGCAGCCCTGGCCAAAGGCCGCCGCCTCGTTCGCGGCCGGCCGGCCAGCCGCGAACGAGGCGGCCCGGTGGTGCACGCGGTCGAGGACGTCTCGCTGTCACTGCCTGAGTCGCACATCACGGCCGTGGTGGGTGAGAGCGGTTCCGGTAAATCCACGCTGGCCCGGATGCTCGCCCGGCTGATCAAACCCACCTCGGGCACGCTCCTGCTGGGCGGCGCCAAGGTGCCGGCCTCGAACCGGGGCAGGCGGGACTACACCCGGCTCGTGCAGATGGTGCTCCAGGACCCGTTCTCGTCGCTCAATCCCGTGCACGACGTTCGGTATCACCTCGCCCGGCCGCTCATCGTGCACAATCTCGGCGGCGCCGCGGGCAGCCTGGACGACACCGTTGCGGGCCTGCTCGAACGGGTCGCGCTCAGCCCGGCGGACCAGTACCTCCGTAAGTACCCGCACGAGCTGTCCGGCGGGCAGCGCCAGCGCGTGGCCATCGCCCGCGCGCTGGCTGTGCAGCCCCGGATCCTGCTCGCCGACGAGCCGGTTTCCATGCTCGACGTCTCGATCCGGCTCGGCATCCTCAATCTCCTCGGTGACCTGCGTGAGCGGGACGGGCTCGCGATCCTCTACATCACCCATGACATCGCCTCCGCGCGCTACCTGGCCGACGACATCATGGTCATGTACGCGGGCCAGGTCGTCGAGTCCGGGCCGTCCCGGTCACTCACCGACGAGCCTGCCCACCCCTACACCCAGCTCCTGCTCAGCGCGGCGCCCGACCCTGACCGGGCCGAACCGCCCTCGCTCCAGGGGCGGGGTTCACCGCCGAGCCTGGTCTCGCCACCGAGCGGCTGCCGCTTTCACCCGCGATGCCCGCATGCGATGGCGATCTGCGCCCAGCGCACCCCGCCGGGCACTGAGGTGGCCTCCGGTCACCTCAGTGCCTGCTGGCTACACGCCCAAGGCCTGGACACCGAACAGGCCCGGCCACTGGCAGGGCGGACGGATGGCCGCCCGCCGACGCCTTCCAGATCCACACCTGACCCGGGAGAGGAGACGTGATGAACCGGGCTGCCACGTCGCGGGTACCGCCCTGAGTCCCTGACGAAATATAACTGCGGCCACGCGCAGGGGCAGCGCCCGGCCAACCCGCAGACCGCCCCACTGACATCAAGACCCCGACACGGTCCTTAACAACAGGCCGGCGACGAGCCGGCCGGGCATTACGGAGTTTAAAGCAATGAGACACACAGTCCTGAAGAGCGTGGCTGTGGCAGGCGTCCTCGCCATGGGGATCGCGGCCTGCAGCAGCACGAAGAGCAATTCATCCGGCGGCAGTTCCACAGCCCCCACCACGGGCAAGACACTGGTCGTGGAGAGCACGGCGCTCTCCCCGATGACCGACACATTCAGCCCATACTCGGCTACCTCCACTGGTTATGTGACGCACGCGGTTGGCCTGTACAACGAGCCGCTTTTCATCTTTAACACGCTGAACTCGACCCAGGCCCCGGACCCCATGCTGGCCACCGGCTATCTCTGGTCGAACAGCGGCAAGACGCTGAGCCTGACCATCCGGCAGGGCGTGAAGTGGAATGACGGCAAGCCGTTCAGCGCCGCCGACGTCGCCTACACGTTCAACCTGTTCATCAAGAACCCGGCGCTCAATATCGTCGGCACGCCGTTGCCGACCAGTGCCACCTCGTCCGGCAAGTCGGTGACGCTGAACTTCAGCACGCCTCAGTACGCGAACCTGTTCCTCATCGGGCAGGTCAACATCCTTCCCCAGCACATCTGGCAGTCCGTGGGGGATCCGACGACGTTCGCCGACCCCAGCCCGGTCGGCACCGGCCCGTTCATGCTCGACAAATTCAGCCCGCAGGGCTTCAGCATGAAGCAGAACCCGTACTTCTGGGACAAGAGCAAGCTGCACGTGCCGGAAGTCGACTTCCCTTCGTACACGTCGAACGCCAACCTTGTCCCGCCGGTCGCCAGCGGGCAGATTGACTGGGCGGGCAACCAGATCGCCGGCATCAAGACGAATTACCTGGCCAAGAGCCCGGACAACCACACGTGGACGCCCACCGCCCCGTACCTCAGCGCGAACAACGTCGTGAGCCTCTGGTTCAACGTCACCAAGGCGCCGATGAACGACGCCGCGGTCCGGCAGGCGGTCAGCCTTGGCATCAACCGCGACCAGCTCTCCGCCCAGGGCGAGGCCGGCAACGAGGCGCCGGTGACCTCATCGAGTGGCCTGCTGCTCCCCCGGGACAGCACATTCCTGAGTTCCTCGCTCGCCAACGACCTGCCGGGCACCGGTGACGCGGCCAAGGTCAGCTCGATCCTGACGGCTGACGGATGGGCCAAGACGAACGGCAAGTGGACGAAGGCCGGGAAGCAGATCACCTTCTCCATCGAAGACCCGATCCCCTACAGCGACTACTACCTGGACGCCCAGCTGATCACGCGCCAGCTCAACGCGCTCGGCTTCAACGTCACGGTCAAGGGCGACGGTGACCCGAACGTGTGGAACGCAAACGTGGCCAACGGCACCTTCGACACCGCCATCCACTGGAGCGCACAGGGCCCCACGCCGTACTACATCTACGACAACGAGATCGACAGCACGCTGACCGCGGCGGTCGGCAAGCCGGCCGGCGCCAACTACGGCCGCTACTCCAACCCGCAGGTGCAGGCAGCACTCGCCCAGTACGCCAGCACCGGCGACAGCGCGACCCAGGCGGCGGCGATCACCAAGCTCGAGACCATCATGTCCACGCAGGTCCCGGTGGCGCCGCTGCTGTATGGCGCGGCCTGGGCGGAGTTCTCGACCAGGCACTACACCGGCTGGCCGTCGCCCAGCAACGCCTACATGGACCCAGGCCCCAACTCGCCGTACCTGGAGTACACGATCCTTCAGCTCAAGGCAGTCTCCTGACCGGGGCAGATCCGGGCGGAAGGACAACCCCAGCGATATGACAACCCACTCCTGCGGGTGGGTCCCGCCCGGCCGGTTCTCCGGCCGGGCGGGTCGTCGCCCGCACCCCCAGACTCCAGGGAGCCCGCGATGACGGCGGGCTCCACCAGTACCGAGACCACGGAGGAGGGCGACCGGATCGCTGCCCTCTCCGTTGCGGAAAAAGTGCGCCTGCTGACCGGCGCGGACAGCTGGCGAACACACGGCTCCGACACCCTCGGGCTCCGTCCGATGATCACATCGGACGGCCCGGCCGGGGTGCGGGGCATCACCCTGGATGACCGCAACCCGTCCGCCAGCCTGCCCTGCCCTTCCGCGCTCGGCGCTACCTGGGACGGCGAGCTCGTGCTCGAGCTCGCCGCCGCCCTGGGCGCCGAAGCACGGAGCAAGGGGGTCGACATCCTGCTGGCTCCCACCATCAACCTGATGCGGACGCCGCTGGGCGGCCGGGGCTTCGAGTGCTTCTCGGAGGATCCCCTGCTGGCGGCCCGGATCGCTGTCGCGTACGTGCGGGGCGTCCAGTCGGCCGGCGTCGCCGCGACGGTCAAGCACTACGTCGGCAACGATTCGGAGACCCAGCGGTGGAGCTATGACGCCCGGATCGCCGAGCACGTGCTCCGCGAGTTGTACCTGGTCCCCTTTGAGGCCTGCGTCCGCGAGGCGGGCACCGCACTGGTCATGGCCGCGTACAACGCGGTCAACGGGAGCCGGATGACCGAGCACGCCGTGCTGCTGCAGGATGTCCTCAAGGGCGAGTGGGGCTTCACCGGGGTGGTCGTCTCCGACTGGGACGCGGCCCGCAGCACGGTGCCCGCCGCGATGGCGGGGCTCGACCTGGCGATGCCCGGACCGGACGGCCCTTGGGGCGACGCACTGGTCCGCGCGGTCCAGGAAGGCGCGGTCGCCGAGGCGGTGATCGACGACAAAGTGCTGCGCCTCGTGCGCGTCGCCCGCAGGCTGGGCGCGCTCAGCGAACCAGGCCCCGCCGGGGCGGCCCCAGCCGGGCCCGGCCTGGCGAGCGACGGCAAGCCGACCTCGTCCGGGCCCGATCCGGCGAGCGACGGGCGCCTGGCCTCATCCCGGCCGCTGCTGACCGATCCCCGGTTGCTGCGGCGGGCGGCCGCGGCCTCGTTCGTCCTGCTCAGCAACGCCCGCGACGTGCTGCCCATCAACGCCGCCAGCATCAGCCGGGTCGCCCTGATCGGCCCCAACGCTGTCCGCCCGGTCATTCAGGGCGGCGGCAGCGCTGGCGTGATCCCGGTCACCGTTTCCACGCCCGCCGATGCGCTGCGGCAGGCCATGGCCGGCCGGGCATCGGTCACCGTGACGCCAGGCTGCCAGACCTGGGCGACCGTGCCCGAACCGGTGGCCGGGTCGGTCTGTGATCCGGCCACCGGTGAGCCGGGCGTCCGGCTGGAGTTCCGTTCGGCCGATGGGACACTGCTCGCGGCCGAGCACCGGAACTCGACGCTGTGCGCCTGGTGGGGCGAAGGGCTGCCGCCCGGCGTGGGCTGGGGTGAGAGCGGCAGCATCTCGCTGCTCACCGTGTTCCGCGCCGACACGGCCGGGCCGCATGCGATCGGCGCGGCCGGGGTCGGGCGGCTGACGCTGACGGTGGACGGTGCCGTCGTCGCCGACGGGGAGACTCCCGTCCCGGCGGATCCGGTGGAGACCATGACCCGCCCGGGCGAGGTCAGGGGCACGATCCTGCTGGACGCCGGGCAGGAGGCCGCGGTCAGGCTCGACTTCCACCCTGGATCGGGCACGGCCGGGCCACTCGCGATCCGGCTCGGCATCGTGGCCTCCCCCGATGAGGAGACCATGCTGAAAGAAGCGGTCCACGCGGCTGCCGCCGCCGACGTCGCGGTGGTGGTGGTCGGCTCGACCGAGACGACAGAGAGTGAGGGATTCGACCGGGAAACCCTGTCGCTGCCCGGCCGGCAGGACGAGCTGGTCCAGCGGGTCAGCGCCGTCAACGCCAGGACCGTGGTCGTGGTGAACTCCGGCATGCCGGTGCTCCTGCCCTGGGCGGATCAGGCCGCCGCCGTGATCTACGCCTGGCTGCCTGGCCAGGCCATGGGCGAGGCTCTGGCCGACGTCCTGCTCGGCCACGCCGAGCCGGGCGGCAGGCTGCCGGTCACCATACCGGCGGACGAGGCCGACTGCCCGGTGCTGCACGCCGTGCCGCACGACGGGCAACTCGGATACCACGAGGGGCTGCTCGTCGGATACCGGGGCTATGACGCGGCGGGAACCACCCCGCATTTCCCGTTCGGTCATGGGCTGGGCTACACCAGCTGGGCCTATGAGTCCCTCTCCGCTGACCTGACCGGCCTGCCGCCAGGTGAGGATCTTCGCCTGCGGGTCAGCGTCCGCAACACCGGGTCGCGGCCCGGACGCGAGGTCGTCCAGGTGTACGTGGCCGGTGCGCCGGGCCTCGGACGTCCAGTCCGCGTGCTCGGCGCGTTCGGCTCGGCGGCGGCGGCGCCCGGCGAGACGGCGGAGGTGGCGCTCCGGGTCCCGGCCCGGGCCTTCGCGGCCTACGACTCCGAGGCCGGAGCCTGGATCTGGCCGCGCGGGACCTTCACCGTCGAGGTGGGCAGGTCGTCACGCGACCTCCGGCTATCAGCGGCACTGATGTCAGGCTGACCAGCCCTGGGGTGTTACCTGCCGTCATTAACCGCAGGTAACACCCCAGGCGCTGGGGCGACGAGTTCGACCTGGTAGCCGTCCGGGTCCTCCAGGTAGGCGGCGAAGTGCTGGTCACCGCCAGCGTAGGGGTGGCTGTCAGCGAACATGAGCCGCCAGCCGTGATCGAGCGCATCGGCCACCAGGTCCTGCATGCCGTCACTGGTGGCGACGTGGAAGGCGAGGTGGTTGAGGCCCGGGCGGAGCCGGTCGTGACGGAACGCACTGCGGGCCGGAGACTGCTCAAGGACGATGTAGGTGCCACCCGCCCGCCAGCTCTGTCCTTCCGGCCACTGCTGGAACAGCTCATAACCGAGGGCGCCGAGCAGCCATCCCCAGCTGGCCTCGGCCCGGGTCAGGTCGGGCACCCACAGTTCGATGTGGTGAATCGTCCCCGTGGCAACCTCAGTCATTCCGACAGCATGCCGCACTGGCGGCTCACGCGAATCAGCTCAGCGGACTTCCTCGACGCGTCGCTGGATCTTGTTCATGCCGTGCAGCCACCGGTCCGGGTCGGTGGCGCGGCCCGCGTACATCCGGGCGACCTCGGGGTGCGGCAGGATGAGGAACCGGCCGTCGGCGATCCCCTCGATCACCGCGTCCGCGGCAGCCTCCGGGGTGATCGCTGATCCGCCGAGGATCGCCTGGCCAACGGCCCCGCTCGCGTCCAGCAGCGGAGTCCGCACCCCCTGCGGGCAGACCGCCTGCACGATGATGCCCCGGTGCTCGTAGGTCGCGGCCATCCACTCGGCGAACGCCAGCGCGGCGTGCTTGGTCACCGAGTACGGCGCCGAGCCGAGCATGGTGAGCAGCCCGGCCGCCGAGACGGTACAGATCAGATGGCCGCTCCCCCGCGCCAGCCACGGCCCGGTGAGCAGCCGGGCGGCCCGGACATGCGCCATGACATTGACCTGCCAGGAGATGTCCCAGTCCGGCTCGGCCGCCTCCTCGCCGCCCCCCCGGGCCACGCCAGCGTTCGCGCAGTACAGGTCGATCCCGCCGAGCACCTCGGCGGCAGTCGCGATGAGGTGCGCCACGCCCTGCTCGCTGGCCGCGTCGCCGGGCACCGCCGCGGCGTCGCACGAGGCGGCCACTTCGGCGGCGGCCGCCGCGTTGATGTCGTTCACGACCACCCGGGCGCCCTCGGCCGCGAACCTTCTGGCCAGCGCGGCGCCGATCCCGCTGCCCGCCCCGGTGACCACGACACCCGCGCCCGCGACAGACCTCATCGCGGGCCGCCGGCGGCGGGCAGTCCGGCCAGGTCCGCGAGGACGGCCCGGTGCCAATCCGGTGTGCCGAACCCGATCGAGGAACTCTTCGCCCGCTTCAGGTACAGGTGCGCCGGGTGCTCCCAGGTGAAGCCGATGCCGCCATGCAGTTGCACGCACTCCTGCGCCGCGTGCACCGCCGCCTCGCTGCAACTCGCCTTGGCCAGCGCGACCGCGATGGGCGCATCTGGATCGCCCGAGGCCAGGCAGGCAGCCGCGTACCTGGCGGCCGAACGCGCCTGGGTGATGGCCACCCACACGTCGGCCAGCCGGTGCTTGAGCGCCTGGAAGGAGCCGACGGGGCGGGCGAACTGATGCCGTTCCTTGAGGTAGGCGACCGTCATGTCGAGGCAGCGCTGGGCCGTGCCGAGTTGCTCGGCGGCGAGCATTGCGGCGCCAGCGGCCAGCGCCGACTGCACCGCGTGCGCCGCGGGCTGGCCGGACGCGACGCAGCGCGCGGGCACGTCATCCAGGGTGAGGTCGGCCAGTTCCCTGGTCGCGTCCAGGGACACGACCGGGGTCACGGTCAGCCCGGGCGCCCCGCGGTCCACGGCGTACAGGCCGGGCGGCACCCCGTCGGCGGCCAGCAGCAGCACGTCGGCGGGGAGGGCGTTGGCCACCCCGGCCACCTCCCCGCGCAGCCGGGTCTGGCCGGCCGGGTCCCCCGGGCGCGGTGCCGCGACGCGCACCCCGCTGAGCGGGCCGTCCGCGGACGGCCAGGCCGCGGGGGGCCCGGCCGCGAACGGGACGGCAAGCACCGCGGTCACCGTCCCGCCAGCAAGATCCTTGAGCAGCGTGGTGTCGCCCGCGTCCAGCAGCGCCGCCGTGGCGACCACGGCACTGCCCAGATACGGGACGGGGGCTACCGAGCGGCCCACTTCCTCAGCGACCACGGCCGCCTCCCGGTAACTCGCCCCGGCGCCGCCCTGGTCCTCCGGGATGAGCAGCCCGGCGCAGCCGACGTCAGCGGCCAGCAGCCGCCACAGCGCGGTGTCGTAGGGCTCGCTGGTCTCGGTCCTGGCCAGGACCGACGGCCAGCTGGCCCGGTCATCGAGCAGCGCCCGGACCGCCGCCCGCAGTTGCTCTTCGTCCTCGCCGTAGAGCAGGCCCGGCATGTCCGCGCTGGCGCCCTGGCTCATCTGGGGAGGTCCTTCCAGGGCACGCGGGTGTCCACGCGCGGTTCCGGGGGCAGGCCGAGCACCCGCTCGGCGATGATGTTGCGCAGGATCTCCGAAGTGCCGCCCTCGATGGAGTTCCCCTTGGCCCGCAGGTACCGGTAGCCCACATCCCGGCCGTAGAAGTTGACGGTCTCGGGCCTGCGGAAACTCCAGTCCTGGTAGCGGAGCCCAGCCGGGCCGGCCAGCTCGATCTCGAACCCGGAGATCTCCTGGTTCAGCCGGGCGAAGACCAGCTTGGCCGCTGACCCTTCCGGGCCGGGCTGGCCCGCGGCGAGCTGCTGGCGGAGCCGCTCCCCGGACAGCCGGGCGACCTCGGCGTCGGCCCACAGCCGCACCATCCGGTCATGCAGGCCCGGGGTGCGCAGCTCCGGGTGCTCACGCCAGGTCCGGACCGCTGAGCCGATCATCCCGCCCTCCCGGGGCATGGCCGCCCCGCCGATGGCGACCCGCTCGTTCATCAGCGTGCCCTGGGCCACCCGCCAGCCCTCCCCCACGGCGCCGATCCGGTCGGCGTCGGGGATCACCAGGCCGGACAGGAACACCTCGTTGAACTCGGCCTCGCCGGTGAGCTGGCGCAGCGGCCGCACCTCCACGCCGGCTGCGGTCATATCGCAGATGAAGTAGGTGAGCCCTTGGTGCTTGGGCACATCCGGATCTGTCCTGGCGAGCAGCAGGCCCCAGCGGGCCAGGTGCGCCGACGACGTCCAGACCTTCTGGCCGGTCACCTGCCACTCGTCGGCGCCGTCCGGGTCGCGGACCGCGCGGGTAGCCAGCCCGGCCAGGTCAGAGCCCGCGCCCGGCTCGCTGAAGAGCTGGCACCAGACCTCCTCGCCGGTCCACAGCGGCCGGAGCCAGCGCTCCTTCTGCTCATCGGAGCCGAAGGCCAGGATCGTGGGCGCGGCCATGCCGAGCCCGATGCCGATCCGCTCCGGGTTGTTGCTCGGCGCGCCCGCCGCGGCGAACGGGGCGTCCAGCACGGACTGCACGGCGCGCGGCAGGCCGAGGCCACCCAGCCCGGGCGGGTAATGCACCCAGGCCAGGCCCGCGTCGAAGCGGGCCCGCAGGAACTCAAGCCGGGGCAGCGTGGCCGGGTCATGCCCAGCCAGGAAATCGCGGACGCGCTCGCGCAGATCACCCGTGGTGATGGCACCCGCCGCCCCGGTGTTCTCTAGCCCCGTGTTCTCTAGCCCCGTGTTCTCTAGCACAGGGGCCCGCCCGCCACGTAGATCACCTGGCCGGACACGAACCCGGCGCCCTCGCTGGCCAGGAACGAGATGGTGTGCGCGACGTCGTCGACCTCGCCGATCCTGCGGACCGGGACCTGCGAGGCGGCCGCGATCTGGAACTCCTCGAAGCTCATGCCAATGCGCGCGGCGGTCGCCGCGGTCATGTCGGTGACGATGAAGCCGGGCGCGACCGCGTTGGCGGTGATGCCGAACGGGCCGAGTTCGAGGGCGAGCGTCTTGGTGAACCCCTGCATGCCTGCCTTGGCGGCGGAGTAGTTGGCCTGGCCCCGGTTACCGAGCGCGGAACTGGACGACATGTTGATGATCCGGCCGAAGTGCTGATCCACCATGTGCTTCTGGGCGGCGCGGCTCATCAGGAACGCGCCGCGCAGGTGCACCCCGAGGACCGTGTCCCAGTCGTCCTCTGACATCTTGAAGATCAAGTTGTCCCGGAGCACCCCGGCGTTGTTGACGAGGACCGAGGGCGGCCCGAGTTCCGCGACCACCTTGCCGACGGCGGCCTCCACCTGGTCGGCCTGGCTCACGTCGGCACCGACCGCGAATGCCCGCCCGCCCGCCGACGTGATCGCGTCCACGGTCGCCTCGCACGTGCCCGCGTCCAGGTCGAGCACGGCGACCGCCAGCCCGTCAGTGGCCAGGCGGCGGGCGGTGGCGGCGCCGATACCGCGGGCCGCGCCCGTGATGATGGCGACCCGTTGTGCGTCCTGTGGCATGTCCTGTTTCTCCTTGCTAGGTGTCATCCCTGGCCTGGCCGGGATTCTTGCTGGTAGGGCCGCAGTTCCCGGCGGGCCAGCGAGCGCTTGTGCACCTCATCGGGCCCATCAGCGAAGCGTAGGGTGCGGGCGTTCGCCCACAGGGCGGCAAGCGGGAAGTCCTGGCTGACGCCTGCCGCGCCGTGGGCCTGGATCGCCTTGTCGATCACCCACTCGGCCATCGCCGGAGTGCCGATCTTGATGGCCTGGATCTCGGTGTGCGCGCCCTTGTTGCCCACGGTGTCCATCATCCAGGCGGTCTTGAGCACGAGCAGGCGGGCCTGCTCGATGCGCACCCGCGCCTCGGCGATCCAGTCCTGGATGACCCCCTGCTCGGCCAGTGGCTTGCCGAAGGCGGTCCGGTGGGTGACCCGCCGGCACATCAGCCCGAGCGCCCGCTCTGACGCGCCGATGAGGCGCATGCAGTGGTGGATCCGGCCGGGGCCGAGCCGGGCCTGGGCGATCGCGAAACCGTCGCCTTCCCCGGCGATCAGGTTGGCGGCGGGCACCCGGACGTCGCGGAACGCGACTTCGGCATGGCCGCCGTGCGCCGCGTCGTCATAGCCGAACAGGGTGATGCCGCGCTGCACATCGACGCCCGGTGTGTCCCTGGGCACCAGGATCATGGACTGCTGGCGGTGCCGGTCACCACCCAGCGCGGTCTTGCCCATGACGATGAGAATCTCGCACCCGGGGTTCATCGCCCCGGATGACCACCACTTCCGGCCGTTGATCACATACTCGTCGCCGTCGCGCTCGATCCTGGTGGCGATGTTGGACGCGTCCGAGGAGGCGACATCGGGCTCGGTCATGCAGAACGCCGACCTGATCTCCCCGTCCAGCAAGGGCCGGAGCCAGCGATCACGCTGCTGCTCCGTGCCGAACTCGGCCAGCAGTTCCATGTTCCCGGTGTCCGGCGCGGCGCAGTTCAGCGCCTCCGGCGCCAGCCATGGACTGCGCCCGGTGATCTCTGCCAACGGCGCGTACTGGAGGTTCGTGAGTCCTGCTCCGGATTCGTTGTGGGCCAGAAAGAGGTTCCACAGGCCACGGCCGCGCGCCTGCTCCTTGAGTTGAGCTATCACCGGCGGGCGGCTCCAGGGGTCGCCTTCCCGCGCGTTGCGCGCGACCTGCTCGGCGAACACCGGCTCGGCCGGGTAGACATACTCGTCCATGAAGTCGAGGAGCTTCTTCCGGAGTTCCTCGGTCTGAGTGTCGTACGCGAAGTCCATGGCGCCTCCCGACGGATCCGATCAAGACTCTACCTACCCGCCAGTATTTAGCTAAGAGCGGCGGAACACGTAGACATCGTTGGCCAGGAATACCTGCCGGTAGGTGGCGCCGGGGTGGCGCGACTCGACGAACGCGAGCACGTTGGCCGGTTCCGGGCTCCAGCCGCTGTTGGAATCGTCGAACACGATGTACTCGGGAGCTGGGTTGGGGGAGGTACCGATCCAGAACGTGTCGTCCCTGGCGGCCAGCGGGGCGAGCATGGTCAGGGTCGTCTCGGCGGTGACCCCGTCGGGCACCCTGGCCATCGCGTCGTCCTCCGCGCGGACATGCTGATCGATCGCGTACGTCTGCGGATTCCACAGGCCGTCCAGCGGGAACCGGAAGGCGAGCACGGCCGCGACGGCCACCATGGCCACCGGGATGAGCCGGACGGTCGCGGTGGCGAGCATCCGGCGCGCCTTCCCGGCGGCGGCGCGGCCAGCCCCGATCCGGGCCAGCGCGTCGATGGCGGCGATGAAGACGATGGGCATCACGGTCGCGTTGTAATGCCATGCCGTGCCCCAGAAGCTGCTGTCCGTCGAGATGAAGCGCAGGGCAAGGCTGGGCGCCGCCACCAGCGCCAGAGGTGACCGCAGCGCGAGGAAGGCGACCGGCAGCAAGATGAGCGCCGTGGTGTCGAGCTTCTGCCGGTAGGCCTCGGTGACCTGGCTGAGCAGCCCGCTCATGGCGTGGTGCCCGGTGCCGATGCCGATCACGCCGCCGTCGTTCCAGTACGGGTACTGATGGGCCACGTTGAAGTGCGGGATGATCACTACGATCGCGGCCAGGGACCAGGCGATCCCCCAGAACATGAGGAAGAGCCCGGTGTCGGCGTCCCGGGTGCTGTGGGCGGGGGCGCTGTCGTCGCCTGCCGCCCGGATCCGGCTCCTCCGGGCGTTGATCATGATGATGATGCCGATGGCCGCGACGGTGAATCCCTGGTCCTCCTTGACGAAGACCAGGGGCGCCGCCCAGAGCGCGGCCGCCCGTGTCTTGCCGCGCAGCAGTGCGGACAGGGAGCAGGCCAGCAACGGCACGGCGAAGGCGATCTCGTGGAAGTCGAAATCGATCATCTGCTGGAGGCCCCACGAGAACCCGTACGCGGCGCCGATCATCCAGCCCGCCGCGGTACCCAGCTTGGCGGTGGCCGCGCGGCACACCGGGATCACGGACAGCGCCGTGAGCAGTGCCTGCGCGAGGAGCAGCGTGACCGGGCTCGGGGCCAGCAGGAAGAACGGGGCGATCAGCGCCACGATCGGCTGGAAGTGGTCACCAAGCAGGTTGAAGCCGGCCCCCCTGATGTCCACGACCGGCGCTCGCAGATGGGCGAACTGCTTGACGTCCTCGGTGAAGATGCCCAGGTCCCATGACCCTGGATCGAGGCGCACGTACCGGGAAATCGAGATGGCGCTGTAAGCGCCGAACACGGCCAGGGCGATCAGCCACGGCACCCAGTCCGGCCGCCGGGCCTCCGGCGCGCGGCCTGCCTCGCCCGCCGCGACGACCTGGCCTGCTGCCTGGGGCCACGCGCCGGGAAGGCCAGGATCCGTGGTGATCGCGCCCTCCGGTCCCTCGTCCGCCTCCGGCGGTCCCTGCTGCGGTGTGGCGGCGCAGCCTAACATGCGCCGCTATGAGTTCCGCGCACAGTTCGATCAAGGTTTCTTGACGGTGTCCGCCCTCCACACAGGGGTGCCCGGACGCCTTCCCGGTGAACCGTGCCGATCGCCGCCGCTCAGCCTGCCCGTCGGCGCCGCCCGTCCCGATCTACGGTCGCGACCTGCGACCACATGAGCAGTCTGGATCCAGTCTGCACTGCCGCGGCGGAGCGCGGCACCCGGGAAATTTACAGAAAGGCGCAGGCAGGCGCCCGTCCGGCCGGTCGGCGCGGCTGCCTCCCGTGGATCACTGCCCGCTGCGCGCCGGGGGCGGGATGTGACATTGGGCGTGTTGTCGCACGTTCAATGGGACATCGGCTGGTGGCAAAGAAACCCGGTGCAGGCCAGGGGCATGGGCGAACGCGGATATCGTGTGCGGGTGAGTTCAGCGGACCGTGACCGGGCCGTGACCGCGGTGCGGCAGCCGCCTCCGCTCCGCCCAGAGCCGGCTGGGCCTGCCTGGCGCCCGCCCAGCCGCTGGCTGCGCGCCCTCGGCGCGGTCGCGTTCGCCGTCGCCGTGGAGGTGTATTTCTGGTACGCCGCGACCCATCCGTCCAGTCTCTGGATCGATCCGGTTGATCTGCGGGTCTACACCGACGGCGGGCTCATCGTCCGGCATGTGACGCCGCTGTACCACCCCCACCTCTCGGCGCCGCTGTATGGCCGGGCGGTAAGCGGGCAGCTGAAGTTCACTTACCCGCCGTTCGCGGCGCTCGTGTTCACCATCCTGTCGCTGCCCTCCTTCAACCTGCTGGCGAAAATCGCGATAGTGGCGAATATCGCGGCCCTCGTGGGGACGATCTGGATGACGTTCGGTGGCCTCGGGTACCGGCGCGGATCTGCCCGCCTGGGCGCGACGCTGCTGGTGGCCGCAGCGCTCTTCTGGACCGAGCCGGTTCAGCGCACTCTCTGGCTGGGCCAGGTCGAGCTGGTGCTGATGGCGCTGATCATCTGGGATCAGTGCCAGCCGGACCGCCGGTGGTGGAAGGGCGCTGGCATCGGGATCGCGGCCGGGATCAAGCTGGTGCCGTTGATCTTCATCCCGTACCTGCTGCTGACCCGGAGGTTCCGCCAGGCGGCCGTCGCGTCCGGGGTTTTCGCCGCGACGGTCCTGCTCGGGTTCGCCGTGCTGCCCCGCGATTCCGCGAAGTGGTGGCTGGGCGGGCTGTTCCTCCAGGGCGGCCGCACCGGATTCGTCGGCTGGGAGGGAAACCAGTCGCTGCAGGCGATCATCACCCGGCTCGCGGGCAGCATCGCGGGCGGGCGGCCCATATGGCTGGTGGCCGCGGCGGCGACGGCGGTGCTGGGGCTGGCCTGCGCGGCGATCCTCGACCGGGCTGGGCACCGGATGGCCGGGCTGCTGGCCTGCGCGCTGACCGGCCTGCTGATCTCGCCGATCAGCTGGGACCATCACTGGGTGTGGATCGTCCCCGCCGTGGCGGTGGCGGCTCACTACGTGGTGCGCTCCCGCCACGTAGTGGCCAGGTGGGCCATCGCCGGCCTGACCGCAGGGATCATCCTGGTCTTCGGAGCGTGGCCGGGAAGCCTCTGGGGCGAGCCCGACGATCTGGGCAACTTCTCCGAAGGGCTTATCTGGGCGCCTCCGAATACCAACCCGACTACCTACTACCGGCACGGTGACCGGCCCTGGTACGTCGAGTACCACTGGCGCGGCCTTGACCTGCTCACCGGCAACCTCTACGTCCTGGCCGGGATGGCGCTGTTCGTGATCCTGCTGGTCTTCGCCGCGCGGGCGGCCCGCGCCATGGCCCAGGCCCCGGCTCTCAGCCCAGAACGCCGGACGTGGCCAGGTCTGGCCGCGGCTGCCCGCCGCCCGCTGGGCCGGCCCGGCCGCCGGGCTCCCAGCGCCCGGTGATGCACAGCCAGATCAAAGCGGCGATTACCGCCAGGAAGATCACCGGCACGACACCGCTGACGACGACCCCGACCAGGTTTCCCAGCCAGTGCGGATGCAGCCCGGTGCGCAGGCCCACGCCGGGGACTTCCCCGATGGCGGCAGTCAGCGCGCGTACCACGACAATCCAGTCCAGCCGGGTGGCGGGCATCAGCGCGAGCAGCGGGAAGATCATCGCGTCGTACCAGGGCCGCTGCTGCGGGGTGCAGACCAGCCAGGCCAGCGACACAGCCAGCACGGGCCGGACGAACGGCAGGCCGGCCGGCCCGGGCGAGCCGGGTGGCAGGCGCCAGAGCAGGACTGGCGCCAGCACGACGACCGCGACCAGCGCCACCACGTTGATGAAGGTCATCGCGTGGTGCACGCGCAGCGCCTCGGCCAGCAGCTGCCAGGGCTGGTCCAGGTCCGGGCTGCCGGCCGCGCGCGACACGATCGCGGCCAGGGCGCCCCGGCCGACCAGCAGATAGCCAGTCACCGGCACGACGACAGCTCCCACGGCCGCCGCGGCCAGGGCGCGCGCCGACCGGCGCGCGGCCCACGCCGGGCCGAGCAGGAAGAACACGAACGGTACCTTGATCGCGATGGCCACACCGATCAGCAGGCCTGCCGCGAGGCCGCGGGCGATGCTCAGCCGGCGCAGCATGAGCAGGCCGAGGAAGCCGATTGCCGCCGCCAGCCCGTCGATGTGGCCACCGCCCATAACGGACCACAGCATCAACGGATTGACGGACCACATCAGGTGCGCACGCGTCCGGGCGGCCGGATCGGACCGGAACATCCAGTCGAGGGCGAGCGCCACCGCGAGGAAGGCCAGCGCGTTCTCCACCTTGAGCCAGAAGATCGTCTTCGCCGTCGATGGGCCGGCCAGGACCGACGCGGCCTGCTCGGAGAACGTGCCGAGCGGCCCGTAGACCGAGTGCTCGCGGCGCCACGCGGGCGGGCTGAACCGGCCGACCGGATCCCCGGACGACGTGAGCTGTGCGGGAGTCATCACGTAAGGGCTGTGACCGAGCGCTGCTATCCGCCCATAGATCGCGTAGTCAAGCATGTCGGTGGAGCCGACAGGCGGCGCCACCATCAGGGCGATGACGGCGAGCAGGCATCCGATGATCAGCCGCCGCGGGGCCGGCCGCCAGCCACGGCGCGCCGCGACCAGCCCCGCCACCAGGCCAAGGCCGCCGATGCCGACCGCGATCCAGGCCAGCCCGATCACCACCACATCGAACAGGTGGAGAGGTGCCGTGTAGGGCGGCCAGGGAAAGGCTGACCGGAACGCCGGGACGGTCACTGACGGCCCGGTGAAGCCCGCCACGAGCATCAGCATCACGCTCAGCACCAGGGACACAGCGCTCACCCGGGCCAGGCGCTGGGTGGCCGGGAGCAGAGGGGCGTGACTCACCGGGGCGAGGCGCTGGGTGGCCGGGAGCAGGTGGGCGTGACGCACCCAATGCGTCGGGCGCATGGCGATGGGCTTTCCCGCGGGCAGACGAAAGGCTGAAAGGGCGGATTAGTGATCTCGAGGTGACGTACGGCGACAACTTAGAGGATCGGCTACTCACGAGGGTGGGAACCCTGGCTAGCCGGAAGCTTTGCCTCCGCATCGGGGACCCCGGACCGGGGGGATTCCTGGCTAGCCGAAAGCTTTACCTCCCTTTGGTGGAATCACGGAACTCAGGCAAGCACTGAACTCAGGCAAGCACTGAACTCAGGTGAACACTGAACTCAGGCAAGCACTGAACTCAGGTGAGAAGGAGACGGCCGATCCGGGTGCTGGCGACGCACAGGCCGACCAGCCCCATGAGGGCCAGGTATCCCACGCTCCACAGCAGGGCCGGGGTGACCGCGCCCAGCGTGAGTCCCCGCAGCAGGCTCACGCTCTGATACAGCGGCGTGCACTCCACCACGATCTGGAGTGGCCGCGGGTAGACGCCCAGGGGGTAGAAAGTCGTGGAGAAGAGGAACATCGGCAGCGCCGCGAGCGTGACGAACTCGAAATGCTGCCAGCTGCGCATGTAGGTGGTGGCCGCCATGCCCGCTGCCGCGAAGGCGAACCCGGTGAGCACGGCGACAGGCAGCGCCAGCCAGGCCCAGGCCGAATGCACCAGGCCCAGGGCCAGCATGACCAGCATGAAGGCCAGAGCGTACAGGCCGCCGCGCAGCAGCGCCCAGCTGATCTCGCCGAGCGCGACGTCGCCGGCCCGCATGGGGGTGGCCAGCGCCGCGTCGTAGAGCTTCTCGTATTTAAGCCGGAAGAACACGTTGAAGGTGGAGTCGAAGATGGCCCCGTTCATCGACGCGCTGGCCAGCAGCGCGGGCGCCACGAAGGTGGCGTAGCCGACCAGGTGGCCGCCGGGCCCGGTCACCGAGCCAACCAGCTTGCCCAGGCCGACGCCGATCGACAGCAGGTAGAAGAGGGGCTCGGCCACGCCCGACGCGAGGATCAGCCACATGTGCCGGTAGACGCGCGCATGCCGCTCCACCAGGTGGATGCTGGCGCGGCCGCCCATTGCCGCCCGGGCGCGGCCGAGCAGCCCGGGCACCGGGAGGACCCGCAGCGGCAGGTCGCGAACACCGGACATACGGTCGCCGGGCAGGCCGGGGTTAGACATAGAGCCGCCGCCGGTAGGTCCGGTCCCCCACGGCGATCCCGGCCGCCACCACGGCCGCCAGGTAGCCGACATGAACGAGCGCGCCGCCGAGATCGGCGTTACCCAGGCTGAGCGCACGGCAGAGCGCCACCCCATGCCACAGGGGGGTGGCGTAAGCGACCGGCCGGATCCAGGCCGGAAGCTGGGTGATGGGGAAGAAAGTGCCGGAGAACAGGAACAACGGAATCAGGCCGAACCGGAAGATCACCGCGAACGAGGTGTCCTTCTGCCGGGTGACGGACCAGGCCTCAATGGGCGCCGCGAAGGCCAGACCGGTGAGCACGGCCACCGGCAACGCCGCGATCACCCACGGGGACCGCAGCGCCCCGAACGCCGCCGCCACCGCCATGAACAGGGCTGAGTTCATGGTCAGCCGCAGCGTGACGAAGAGCAGATGGCCGTGGAACACGTCCGAGGGCCGCAACGGGGACGACACGGCGGCCTGGTATGTCTTGTTCCACTTCACCGAGCCGAAGACCGGGTAGGTCGACTCCCCCACGCCCGTCTGCATGGCCGCCGCCGCCAGCAGCCCTGGGGTGAGGAAGGCGAGATAGCTCACGCCGCCCAGGCCCGCCCGGCCATGCCTGTCCACCAGCGTGCCCAGCCCCAGCCCCATCGCGCCGAGGTAGAGCAGCGGGTTCAGCACGCTGGAGTAGATCGAGCCGCGCCAGGTCCGCCGGTAGTCGGTGAGCCAGAACCGGAGCTGGCGCACGGCAAAGGCCCGGCGGCCGGCCGGCGCAGGTGGAGCCGAGCCTGCGGGCTGGGCCGGCGACGCAGGCGCGGGCAGAGCGCTGGAGGCCATCAGTCCTCCAGCCGCCGCCCGGTCAGCCGGAGGAACACATCCTCCATCGTGCTCCGACGGACCAGGGAGGTCAGCGGCTCCAGGCCCAGGCCCCGTACGGCGGCGAGGGCCGCGTCCCCGTCCCGGACATAGAGCAGGACCCGGTCGGCGAGCACCTCCCGGCGCTGCGCCGGAACCCCCGCCAGCTTCTCGGCGGCTGTCTCGTGCTCAGCCGGA
>OBLW0100000442.1_pt1 | contig 35850 bp, 31 predicted proteins | sample 1520161 | NCBI WGS metagenome assembly OBLW01 (sample SAMEA3539309, study PRJEB22396) | soil metagenome | biome: tundra; feature: field; material: soil | place: USA | collected 2010-05 | depth 0.15 m
CCATCCTGGCTCGGCCAGCCACATCGGGAGCGATTCTGGCCCCATGTATTCGGCGACGCCCTGCGCCAGAAGCCACGCGGGGTCAGCGGTGATGACCGGCCCGGTATGGCCGCCTGCCGCGCGGGACTGCTCGACCCACTCGCCGAAGGAGACAACTGGCCCGACGGCGTTGTACGTGCCGGTGGTTCCCGCCTGCGCTGAGTCGAGTAGCCAGGCTGCGAGGTCGCGGACGTCGATGACCTGGGTCGGCATGGCGGGGGATGCGGGGACGAGCATCGGCGTGCCTGGATCGCGCGCGGCACGGGCGACCCAGTAGCCGGAGCGGTCGCTGTGGTCGCCGGGACCGCCGATGAGCCCGGCGCGTGCGATAAGCAACCGGTCGCCCACGGCGGCGGCAGAGGCTTGCTCGCACGCGACTTTCGCCTCACCGTACTGCTCGCTGTATTCCACATCTGAGTCCGTCGCGGTCAGAACCTGGGAGGACTCGTCAGCCCCCGGCGTGGCATGGGAGGCGTAGACGTTGCCTGAGGAGACATAGGTCCAGTGCCGCGCCCGGCCGCCTAGCGCGCGCAGCGCGCCCCGGACGAATCCCGGCTGCCATGACACCTCGATGACCGCGTCCCACTCGCGGCCGGCCAGCGCCGCGTACGCCATGGGCGCACGCCGGTCGGCGGCGGTGAGGAGCGCTCCGTCCGCCACGCTCCCGCTCTCGCCGCGCGCGAGGCAGGTCACTGCGTGACCGCGGTGCACCGCCTGGCGGGCGGCCTCGCGGCCGAGCCAGGCTGTACCGCCCAGCACCAAGATCTCCATTGCACCAATGAAGCACCGGTAGCCGGCGTGCGCTACTGCGTACGCCGCCGGCGCAACGAGCGCGCCTTCGGGCTGCTGCGCAGACCGCCCCGAGAGTGCAGCGCCGGGGAGGGTGAGTGCCCGGAGGGCACTGCTGTTTCTGTCCCGTGGCCGGGCGGTGGCGCGGGGTCCGTGGGGCGGGGGCCGGCGCTGGCAGGGGGTGGGTGAGGGGGCCGGCCTGCAGTGTTGGTGTGGTTCCTCGTCGGTGGCCGCGTGGGCGCGCGCCCGTGGTGGGTTTGCCTGCGCGGCCCGGTGGCCGGCCTGGTTGCCGCTAGCCTGGTGCGGGTGGTGGGTTCGGCGGGTCGGTTATAGCTGGGCCGTCCATTCAATGATCAGCCGGTCGGCCGGACTGGAGGGGCTCAGATTTTCCCCTTTGGCGCATCGCCCTATGTGGCACGAATCCTCCGTGATCATGACCGGAAACTCCGTGACATATGACCGGCAGCTCCGTGATCCATGACAGGCAGCTCCGTGATACATGACCGGCAGCCGCGAGACACCTGACCGGTAGCCGCGAGACAGCCGGACCGCGTGCGGCCGACGGCTACCGGCGCCATTAACGAATTTTTTCGTTGACACCACCGCCCAGCGGCGGGAAGCTTCGGCACGGTGTCCTTTATACGAAGTGACGGCCCGAGCAGGCGCTCTGACCGGTTCGCACATTTTCGCCCAGCCAGAGGGTTCCGATGAGGAACCGGAGGTTCCAATGCGGGGATTGGCGCAGGCAGGCGGACGTCGGCTGCGGGGATTGGCGCAGGCAGGCCCGCGGCGGCCACGGGGATTGACCCGGCCAGCCAGGCGCAGTCTGCGCAGACTGGTCCCACCAGCGGTCGCCTTGTCCATGCTCTCCTTCGCGGTGGCCGCAGCCGGGCCAGCCGGTGCGACCAGCACCGCCGCCGGGCTGCCCGCCGTGGCCGCGCCCGGTGGCCCGGGCACGATGTCGTACTTCGACCTGGCCCGCAAGGACTGCCTCGGCACCGCGCGCAACACCACGTCCAAGGTCTGGTACACGGTCGCTGGCGGCGTGCTCTCCGACGTGTACGAGCCAACGATCGACAACACAGACGTGCAGACGCTGCAGTACATCGTCACTGACGGCTCGACCTTCACCGATCTGCAGACCCGCGACATGACCTACACCGTGGCGGCCGACCCCTCCGGCATGGCCTGCACGGTGACCGCGACCAGCGCTAGCCATGGGTACAAGCTCGTCACCACGTACATCACCGATCCTGCGCGGGACACCGTGTTGATGGACACCCGGCTGGACGCCACGCCGGGCTCGCACATTGCGATCAGCAAGCTGCACCTGTACGCGAGGCTGGACGCGCACGTAAACGGGGACGGCGGCGGTGGCACCCCGAACGCGGGCGGCAACACCGGGATGATCGACACCTCGACCGGCTCCCCCGTTCCCGTGGTCTACAGCACCAACACCGTGACCCAGGCGGCCAACCGCAGCTACGCGGTGCCCACGTACATGGCGCTTCGCCCGAGCAGCCCATCGGACGCGGCCAGCGTTGGCTACGCCGGAACGGCGAGCGACGGCCTCACCCAGCTCGACGCCACGCACACGCTGACCAGCTACGACTCGGCTCCCAACGGCCACGTCACGGCGACCGAGGACGTCACTCCGCGCCGCGGCGACGAGGTGACGCTGGCCCTCGGCTTCGGCCGCACCCAGGCCCAGGCGGTGTCTACCGCTGGCGCGTCGCTGGCCAGGCCGTTCGGCCTGACCGAGCTGGCGTACCTGACCGGCTGGGCCGGTTACGACCTGACCCTGCACAGGCCGCCGTCGAGCTTCCCCGGCCTTTCCCGCGCACAGGCGTCGGTGCTGCAGCGCCGCTACTATCTGTCCGGGAACGTGATCAAGTCGAGCGAGGACAAGACGTTCCCCGGCGCGATCGTCGCGTCGATGGCCAGCCCGTGGGGGCAGGCGGTCGCCGCTGGAACGGCGGTCAATGGCAAGCCGGTCTACTACGGCTCCTACCGCGAGGTGTTCTCGCGTGACCTGTATGAGGCATTCACTGGCCTGCTGACAGATGGTGATCTTGCTACCGCCCGCGCGGCCACCCTGTTCCTGTTCAACAAACAGCAGCTACCCAACGGACAACTGCCCCGTAACTCTCTCGTCAACGGCGAATCCGCCCCGGATACCGGCGGAAACCAGTTGGACGAGACGGCCTACCCGATCCTGATGGCGTTGCAGTCGGGACTCGCCGGGGACGCCACGCTGTGGCAGCAGCACATCAGGCCGGCCGCTGACTTCCTCGTCGCGATGGGGCCGTCGTTCGGCTCGGAGCGGTGGGAAGAACAGTCGGGGTACTCCCCCTCCACCATCGCCGCGGAGATCGCGGGGCTGACGGCCGCGTCGGTGATCGCGGCCGATCATGGCGACACCGCCCGCTCGCAGTTGTACCAGGCGACCGCCGACGACTTCCAGCGCACCATCAAGACCTGGGACGTGACCACGACCGGCCCGGACGGCCCCCGGTACTTCATCCGGCTGTCCAAGACCGGCGACCCGAACGCGGCCATCACCTACAGCCTGGGCAACGGCGGTCCGACTGTGGACCAGCGGGCCGTGATCGACGGCGGGTTCCAGGAACTGGTGCGCCTCGGTGAGCTGCCAGCCAGCGACTCCGACATCCAGGCGTCGCTGGGTGTGCTGGACAAGCAGATCTCGGTGTCCACGCCGAGCGGGACCGGCTACTACCGGTACGGCACCTCGGCCGCGGCGGGCAGCGCCGACGGGTACGGCGACTGCTACCAGCCGAGCCAGACGTCCTGCGCCACCGAGGGCGAGCCATGGCCGACCACCGACACAGGCACCGGGCACCTGTGGCCGGTGCTGTCCGGGGAGCGCGCCGAGTCCGACCTCGCCACCGGAAACCGGGCCGGCGCGTCAGCCCTGCTGGAAGCCATGGCGCAGTTCTCGTCCGGGGTGGGCCTCGTTCCCGAGCAGGCGTGGGAAGACCCGGACCTGGCCGCCTCGCCGTTCGGCAGTGACCCGACGACCGCGTCGATCGGCTTCACCGACGGCCAGGCCGCGGGCTCGGCGTCCCCGCTGACCTGGGCGCAGGCCCAGGAGGCCCGGCTCATCCTCTCCGTCGGGGCCGGGCACACACTGGAGACCCCGTCGGTGACCACCCAGCGGTATGTGGCGCACACGCCGCCGGGCGCGATCGCGGTGACGCTGACCGCTCCCGCCTCCGGCTCGGCGATCACGACCCCGACCACGGCGGTGACCGGGACCACGGTGGCCGGCGCGCAGGTGGTCGTCGAGTCCCTCGACACCACGACGGGCACACCGTCTACGACCGGCACCGCGGTGGCGGCGTCAGACGGGTCGTTCTCGGTCACGGTGCCAGTCGGCTTCGGCGACAGCGTGCTGACCGTGTCGGCCACCGCGTCCGGCAACCGGACCGGGTACGCGCAGACCTCCGTGACCAGCAGCGTGACCAGCGGAACGACCGTCCTGGACGTCACCGACCCGACCGGCGATGACAACGGTCCAGGCACCTACCAGTACCCGACCGACAGCAGCTTCCACGCCGGCGCGTTCGACCTGACCAGATTCCAGGTCATCAGCGACGGGACGACTGTGTACCTGCAGGCCACTCTGGCCAATCTGGACCCGACGTTCGGATCGCCGCTGGGCGCGCAACTGCTCGACGTGTACGTGCACACTCCCAGCGCGACGACCACCTCGACCGCGGCCGCGTTCGCGTCGCGCAACTACACCATCGCCCCCGCCAGCGCGTGGAGCGAGATGGTCGAGGTGCAAGGATTCGCGTCCCCGATCTGGCAGGACGCCTCCGGCAATTCGCTGGGCACCGCGTTCGTGGGCGCGTCGCAGACGAGCAAGACGATCACGATCGGGCTGCCGGAGGCCGCGTTCGGCACGCCGACGTCGGGCTGGTCGTTCGCCGTGGTGCTGACCGGCCAGGACGGGTTCGGCACTGATCAGGCACGCAACTTCACCCGGACACCGGGGGCCTTCACGTTCGGCGTGTGCGCGACCGGCAACACCAGCCCCATCTGCTCGGTCGACCCGGGCGCCGTGCCGAAGGCGGTGGACGTGATCACGCCGCCGGGGGTGTCCCAGGCCACCGAACTCGATCCAACCCTCGGACCGGTTGTCATCCAGGGGGTTGCAGTTCCGTGAGACGCCGCGGCCGGGACGGCTGGAGCAGCGCCCCGTCGATCGAGATGCTGGACGCCGCCGACAACGCTGACCTCCGCGCCGCCGCCGACGACAATGACCGCCAGGCGCGCCTGCGGGCCATGGCGGCGGCATTAGGCGTGCTGCACGCGGTCCCGCGGGACATGTGAGCTGGCTGCCGCGGGAGGCAGGAACAGCCATCCCCTGACGCTGCCGCGTGCGGTGCGGGCCGCGACAATCAGCCAGGCCACTCCGAGCGAGTCTCAGCGAACGAGGTCAGAGTGGGTTTGGGGCCGGTGACAACCGGCCAAAAGCCGGGTTCGAACCGGCTGGCCTCGGCTGTGGAGCAGGGGCGGACGGCCAAGAGGAGTTTCTCTGAGTTTGCCGATCTCGAATACTCTCTGGAAGGGGACCGGCACGCAGCGCCTACGCGCCAGGGGTGCGGCAGGGTGCCGCCAGCAGACCGGGCGCGGTATGAGGACCCTGAAATGGCCCGTGACAGCCAGGTCAGCGCACTGGCAATGTTCTCCGAGGAATTGCGGCGCGCCCGCGCGGGCGCAAGTCTCACCCGGGACCAGTTAGCGGAGAAGATCGGCTACAGCCCGTCGCTGGTGGCGTACGTGGAGACGGGCAGCCGGGCACCCAGCGTCGACTTCGCGCGCCGGGCCGACGATGCACTGCGCACCGGCGGCCTGCTCAGCCGCCTGCAGCCGCTGGTGCGCAGCGAGGCGTACCCGGCGTGGTTTCGCGGCTGGGTGGAGATCGAGCGGCAGGCGACCTCGCTGCGCTGGTTCGAACCGCTGCTCATTCCCGGGCTGCTGCAGACCGAAGACTACGCGCGGGCGGTTTTGCAGGCGGCGAATCCGGACTCGAGCGCGGATGAGATCAGCCGGCTGGTCGGCGCCCGGATGGACCGCCAGTCCATCCTCACCCAGGATGAGCCGCCGCTGCTGTGGGTGATCATCGACGAGGGCGTGCTGGCGCGGCCGGTCGGCGGTACCCGGGTGATGCGCGAGCAGGTCGATCACCTGATCGAGGCGGCCCGGCTGCCAAGGATCATGCTCCAGGTCGTCCCGGCCGACGCTGGCGCGCATCCAGGGCTGGCCGGCCAGTTCGCGATTGCGGGCTTCGACGGCTCACCCGACGTGGCCTACCTCGACAGTGCCCTGGCCGGGCAGATAGTCGAACGTGCGGGCGATGTTTCCAGGGTCGCCCTGCTTTATGACCTACTGAAAGCTGAGGCGCTGGCGCCACGGTCCTCCATGGATCTGGTGAGGAAGGCAATCGAGAGATGGACCTGACCGGCACCAACTGGCACAAGTCCTCACGCAGCAGCGGGAACGGCGGCGCGTGCGTCGAAGTCGCGGTCCTTCCTGGCGCCGCGGTGATCGCCGTGCGGGACAGCAAGAACCCGCATGGGCCCGCACTGCTCTTCAGCCGCGCCGAATGGCGCGAGTTCACCGCGGGAACCTGCGACGGCCAGTTCGACCTGGCCTCACGGCCCGTGCCCGGCCAACTCCCCTAGGCGCGTCCCGGCATCAGCTACGGCACGTCGGGGACATCCGCCGCGGATCTCGCCGCGCTCTGAGCAACGCCGACCGGCCCGCTATTCCAGGCCCAGCTGCCGACTGTGCTCACGCGCCGGTGTCCGTGCCCGTGCCCGTGCCCGGCGTGGTCTTCGCGGTGGGTGCCGCCGGTGTGCCCACTGTGCTGACTGTTCCCTCTGTGCCCACTGTGCTGACTGTGCCCGGCCTGGCCGCGCGGCGCAGGAGCGCCACCACCTCCTCGTCAGTTGTCTGCGAGAAGTCGCCGTACCACTGGCCGATGGCCATGAACCGATCCGGCGTCTCCAGGCAGACAACCTCATCAGCGACGGAGGAAAGCCCCGGGATAGCGGCCCGCGGAGCGACCGGAACCGCGAGCACTACGCGGGCCGCGCCATGGGCGCGGGCCACCTGACAGGCCGCCCGCGCGGTGGAGCCAGTGGCGATGCCGTCGTCCACGATGACGGCGGTCCGCCCGGCCAGCGGCGCGCGCGGCCGGTCTCCCCGAAAGCGCCTGGCCCGCCGCTCCAGTTCGACCCGCTCACGCTGCTCGACCCGGATGAACTCGGACTCGGTGACCCGCTCGCCGACGACCACGTGCTGGTTGACGATGCGGACACCGTCTTCTCCGATAGCTCCCATCGCCAACTCGGGCTGGATGGGAAGGCCGACTTTGCGCACCACGATGACGTCGAGGACCGCATCGAGAGCCTGGGCGACCTCGAAGGCAACCGGGATTCCTCCTCTGGGCAGTCCCAGGACGACGATGCCCGCTCCCCGCAACCGCATCAGCTTGCCGGCGAGGCGCCGCCCCGCATCGGCCCGGTCCAGGAACGGCATGATCCCTACCCCCTCGCGGACGCGGCCAGTGTGCCCTGCTGACCGGATCAGCCGCCAGGGCCGATGGTCCCGCTTCTTCCTGGGGCGGTCTCCCGCCCCAGGAAGAACCCTCTCCAGCGGGAGCGGGCAGGAAACCGGGCCGGGCTCAGCGGGTCTCCGACGCAGCGGCCAGGTCAGGGGCCTGGATCTCGCGTGGATGGCTGAGGCCGACGGCGGCTGCGCGCGGCGTCCTGCGGATACCGAAGGCCGCGATGGCGCCAAGAACCGACAGGCCCGCTGCAACCGCCAGGGCCGGGCGATACCCGCTGGTGACCGCGGCCGGACCGGCCAGGCTCCCCTTGGAGTTGAAAACAGCCGTCACAACCGCGATGCCGAACACGGCCCCGAATTGCTGCATCGTGTTCAGAGTGCCCGCTGCCTTGCCGAGCAATGCCGGGGAGACCGCGTTCAACCCGGCCGCCGTGACGCATGGCAAGGCCATCGAAATCCCCGTGCCCGCGATGACGAACGGGATCACATAGCTCCCGTAGCCCGAGGAATGGCTGGCCAGCGCCACGATCCAGGCGAACCCAGCCCCCTGCATCAGCAGCCCGGGAACGATCAGAATGCGCGCGCCGACCCTGTCGGAGAGAGCGCCGGCGATCGGCGCGATCAACAGAGGCATAGCCGTCCAGGGCAGGAAGCGAAGACCGGTTCCCAGAGGTGAGTCACCGAGGGCGAACTGGAAGAACTGACTGATGAGAAAGGCCGCCGAGAATATGGCCGCAGCCATCAGGAACTGGGTGGTCACGGCAGCTGAGAAACTCCTGCCGCGAAACAGCCCCAGCGGGATCATCGGCTCGGCGGCCCGTGCCTCCCGCACGACGAAGCCGAGCATCAAGAGGGTTCCCAGGATCAGCCCGAACAGGTTCTGGGAGCTTCCCCAGCCGGCTTGGCCTCCCTGCACCAGCCCCCAGATGAGGACGCCCACGCCAGCTGAGACGAGAACGAGCGCTGGCACATCGAGCCGGGCGACTGGCCCTCGGCTCTCACTGAGGCGCAGTCGCGCCCCGAGAGCAGCGACGACGCCGACCGGCACGTTCACCCAGAAGATCCAGTGCCAGTTCAATCCCTGGGTGATCGCCCCTCCGACCAGCGGGCCACTGGCCACCGCCAGCCCGGCGATCCCACCCCAGATTCCCACGACCGTGCCCCGCCGCGCCGCAGGGAACGCTGAGGTCAGCAACGTGAGACCGAGCGGCATGACGATCGCCGCACCCAGGCCCTGAACGGCACGACAGGCAACGAGCGTCGCTGCGTTGGGTGCCACGGCGCACGCGGCCGACGCGGCGGTGAATATTGCCAGACCCGCCACGTAGACACGCCGACGTCCGAGCCGGTCCCCGAGGGCGGCGGCGGTGAGAATCCCCGCCCCGAAGGCCATCGTGTAGGCGCTTACCGTCCACTGGAGGGTCCCGATCCCCCCACCCAGCCCGCGATGTATCGACGGCAGCGCGGTGACCACCACGAGCGCGTCGAGCGCCACCATGAAATACGCCACCGATGTCAGCAGCACGGTAAGTACGCCACCTGAAATCTCGGGACCCGGATGCCCCGGTCGCAGGGTGGTACGTCGATCTAGATTGGGCATGTCGCGCTCCGTTCAGAAGAATCTCTCCGTAGAGGACGAACAGGGCGAGTCACGAAGGACACATCGGATCCGCTTGTTCGGCCGGCTCGCTGCCGGCGCTCCCTGTCGGGGTAGACACCGGCAGCCCGGCGCACTGGGCGGCGAGCGCCCAGCCTCCTTCCCCACGGGTCTCTACCGGTGAGCGCGGCGGAAGAGAGCCGGCGGACGAGGTGGTGGGGTGGCGTGTGGCCAGGGACCTCATCGCCCGGACCCGTGCCGCTTCCCCGCAGGACAGCCCGGTGGGGGCGCAACGGTTCCTGGTGGGCCCAACGGGTCCTGGCCGACGCATGGTGCAGCCGGCCTGGCGATCTAGGCCTGGCTCACTCGCCCGGCCTGATCCACACCGAGACGTGAGCGGGCTCCAGTGACCGGTGGACGACATCGAGGATTTCCGCGCGGGCCGCGTCCAGGTCCACCGCGTCTTTCAGGCGGCCCGCGAACGCGGCCACCGCGGCGTCAGCGTCATACCGGGCCCGGTTGAACCGACGGTCCACCGCCCGCTGGACCCGCCGCCGCAGCGGATTGAACAACGCCGCCGCGGCCAGGGTCGACGCGGCCACCGCCACCGGCGCCGTGATCGACACCACCTGGGTGGCCAGCAGCACCATGCCGGCATACACCCCGACCAGCAGGCCGGTGACGGTCGCGTACGCCAGCGTCCGGGAGATGATCCGGTCGATGTCGAACAGGCGGTACTTCAAGATGGCCACACCCATGCTGAGCGGGAGCGCGAGAAACCCGGCGGGGACGATAACGCTCACAATGCGCAGGATCCCGGACGGGCCGCCCGGCTGCGTGAAGGTGATCGCGAGGCAGGCGCCGCTGATGGCCGACCCGGTCATCAGCCACTTCAGCTGCTGGCGGCGCTCGCCCGACGAGCGCCGGTAGCTGAGCACCTGGCCGCCCAGCGATCCCAGCCAGCACACCGCCAGCACCAGGGTGGCCACGGCCGTTATCGCATTCCACCACGCCGTGTTATGAGCGGTATTGTCCAGGACCAGGAGGTTCCCGCTGGGATCCACCCGCAGGTGATGGCCGATGATGGCGCCCACCGTCAAAGTGAATGCGCTGGCGATCCACAGCGTGCCCACGGCAAGAGAGGTCCACAGCACCCACCGCCAGCGCCGGGAGGGCGGTCGGCCATCGGGAAAGAGCAGGAACACCAGCCCGAGAAGCACGAGCTCGGGCGCCCAGCCAGGCTGCGCGAGCAACGCCACCCACCCGAGTGGCAGCCCGCCATGCCGCAGCCGGTAATCGGCCACGGTATAGAAACTGGCATCCTGGCTGAGCGCGCCGAATACCGCCAAACCGAGGATGGCCCAGCCGAGCGGGTTGCGTGGCTTCCGCCAGGCCACGACGAAGCCCACCACCCCGAAGCCCGCCGAGATCCACACCGGCAGGGAGCCGCCGCTGGCGTCCAGGCTCTGGTGCGCGAGACCGGCCAGCGGCACGTCGGCGATCACCAATGCCAGCACCAGGCCGCCGAGAACCAGCGCGGTCACCGGCGACGCCAGACGGAGGCGGCGGCGGCGCGCCCCGCCCGCCGTCGTCACCGCAGTCTGCCCGGCCACCGGGTCAACCCCGCTCACGGAGCGAACGCTACGCCCAGACCGTTCCGAGAACGTTACCGGCGGTTCAGGCCAGCAGGGACTTTCAGGAGGCCAGGGACTTTCAGGAGGCCAGGGAACTGAGGAACCGGCGGGTGCGGGCAGCGTCATCGCCGCGGGCGTACTCGCCGGCGACGAAGTCGGTGACGCCCGCGTCGGCCAGCGCGCTGATCTGCGCGGCGACAGCGTCCTCGGCGCCCACGAGGGCCACATCGGCAGGCCCGGCGGCGCCTTCACGGTCAAGCATGGCCCGGTAGGACGGCAGTTGCCCGTAGATCGCGAACACCTTGGCCGCACCGGCACGGGCACCGTCCGGGTCGTCGGTGACGCACACCGGCAGAATGCACACCACGCGGGGGCTGGGCCGCCCGGCCGCCTTGGCCGCCGCCGTGATCTCCGGCACGATGTGCTCGCGCACGGTGGCCGGCCCGGTCATCCACAGCACGGTGCCCTCGGCCTGCTCCCCGGCCAGCCGCAGCATGCGCGGGCCAAGCGCGGCGAGCAGCACGGGCACCCGGCCCGGCGCGGGCGTGCTCAGCGCGATGTGCCCGCTCAGGGTCTCACCGCGGAAGGCCGCCGGCTGGCCGTCCAGCAGTGGCAGCAGCACCGCCAGATACTCCCGCATATGCCGGACCGGCTGGCTGAAGTCGTACCCGTACATGTCCTCGATCACGATCTTGTGCGACAGCCCGATGCCGAGTGTCAGCCGCCCGCCCGTTGCCGCCGCCACAGTCAGCGCCTGCTGGGCCAGGACCGCCGGATGACGCGGGTACGTCGGGACCACGGCCGTACCGAGCTCGATTCCTGGCACCCGGCTGCCCGCGACGGCCAGCGCGGTCAGCGCGTCCAGCCCGAAAATATTGTTCATCCACGCGGACGCGAAGCCGTCGTCGGCAGCCCGCTGCAATTGTTCGTTGAGGTCGTTGAAAGGGTCTGGGCCCTTGGGCTCCGCAATGGACACGCCAATCCGCATCTGCAACCTCCAGTAACCGCCGACGTAGACAGGCTATTGCGCCGTCCCGGGCCGGGTCCTACGCTGCCCTATGCCGCTGCTGCGAGGCCATCCTGCCCCTACGCCGATGACTCCGGCCGGATGCGCGCCGAAGGGCCGGCCGTCTTACTCCGCGAATTCCTGGCCCGCGGCGCCAGCAGGAGCCAGCCGGACAGAGCGAGCGGGTAGATGAAGTAGCCGAACCTGCTGGCCGGAGCGAAGAGGAACACGAAGGTCAGCCCGGCGACCAGCCGCCAGCCGGCCGCATACTCGTCCCGGGGCGGCCAGACGATCAGGGACGCCGCCACCGCGAGCGCAGCGATCACCACCAGCGCGATGGCGACCCAGTGACCGCCGCCCCAGGCCTGGGCGATCAGGTGCCCGGGGAGCATGCTGGCCGCCGGACTCTTGATCTTGGTGAGCCCGAGCGGGAACAGGACCGTGTTCGCCACCACGGCTCCCGGCTGCCTGGCCAGCACCGGCCCGTCGGCGACCACCGCCACACCGAGGGCGGCCGCCGTGAGCCAGGCCGCACCGCGCTTGCCGTCCCTGGCGGCGACCAGGGCGAACGCCACGGCCAGCGCAGGCCAGGCGGTCGCCTTCATGGCGGCGGCGAGGCCGAGCACCAGCCCCGCCGCGACCGGCCGCGACCTGTTCCCCAGCAGCGCGAGGCCGAGGCACATGAGCGCCAGCACGGGCAGGTCATCCCCACCGGTCGAGAGCGGGAACGCGATCACCGGGGAGGCGGTGATCAGGGCGGCCCAGCGCCAGGAATGCGGGACAGCGGCCACCGAAAGAGCGCCGCCGAACGCGATCACGAAGACCACGCCGAACCACAGCCGGGGGTCGGTGAGCAGGCCGCCACCGAAGAGCGCGTGCGGCAGGCCGAACACCGCGAGCGCGGGCAGGTAGGGGTTATAGGCGTTGAATCCTCGCGCGGCCGCGAGCGCGGCCGTTCCCTCGTACGGCGTGCCGTGATGGAGCAATAGCGCCGCGGATCGGATGATCACGGCGATCTCCGGCTGCCCCGCGCCGGTCGCGGCCATCCAGGCCAACGGCGCGACGAGGGCACCGCCCACCGCGATCGCGACGGCGAGCCGCATCCCGTGCCGCCGCCATGCCGCCACGGCGACGGCCGCCGCACCGTATGCGCCCGCGGCCAGCACTCCCCAGAGCCGCTGGGGCGGATTCGCGCTGATCAGGGCGACCGCGCCAGCGAAAAACGCGCAGGCGGCGAAGAGCGCGGCGGCCCATTGCCACCGGATCGCCGCGAGCGGCGCCGCGGCCGATTCCCGTACCGGGCTTTCGCCGCCGGGCGGCGGGCGGGTCAGCTGTACCGTCATATCCCGACACGCTACGAGGCCGGGCACCGGCAAGTCGTCATGCCGAAGGGTGATCTCTTGCCTCGTCCCAGGTATGAGGCCCCCCTCTGTAGATATCCCTTATCCGTTAATCCCGGGTTTGGGGGGCGGGGCTGGTTCAGCGGGCTACGCCCGCGGGGCTGGTTCAGCGGGCTATGTCCGCGGGCGCTTGCGGCCGGCCGCGTAGGCGGCCATCAGCGCGCGGGCTGTCTCGGGCGGCAGCGGCTTGACCGCTTGGCGCACGGGTCACCCAAGCACGGGTCGCCGGCACGCACCTCAGACCGCCCGCGCATAGGCGACGGCGACCTCGGCGGCCAAGGCAGCGTTGTCGGCGATGAGCTGCCGGTTGACTTCGATGCTGCGTCCCCCGCTCAATTCATGAACGAGAGCCAGCACGGATGGCGTCACCAACTGTCCCGTCACACCTTGATCACGGACCCGGCCGACCGCTTCGGCCAGGAGGGGCTCGATGTCCAGCGCAGGCTCAGGGGGGCGGGCCAGGAGCAACCCAGATGTTCCGTTGATGTGCCAATGGGTGGTGGCGATGGCGGCCACCTCGTCGCTGGTCGTGACGACGGCGGACACCGCGGGGCCACCATCCACGCTGTAGAACAGCGGGAGGGTCGGCGTCCGCCAGCCGAGGACCGGGATGCCCAGCGTTTCGAGCAACTCGGCGGTGGCGGCGACATCAAGGATCGACTTCGCGCCGGAGGACACGACAACCGCCGGAGTGCGGGCGATCTGCGGCAGGTCGGCCGAGATATCGAGGCTCTGGGCGAAACCGCGGTGCACGCCGCCGGTCCCGCCGGTGGCCAGGAACCGGATGCCAGCGGCCCGGCAGGCAGCCAGGGTGCCGCCGACCGTGGTGGCGCCGAGCGCGCCCTGCACGATGCAGGCGGCGAGGTCACGCGCGCCCACCTTGCGTGCGGAGGTGCCCGCGGCGGCGAACCGCTCCAGGTCCTCGGCGCCGAGCCCGACTCTCAGCGCGCCGTCCACGACCCCGACCGTGGCCGGGATGGCGCCGGCGCCGCGGACCCGGGCCTCGGCGGCCTGGGCCGCCGAGAGGCCGCGTCCCTCCGAGAAACCGTGCGAGACCAGCGTTGTTTCCAGTGCCACGACCGGTTCGCCCGCGGCCAGCGCCTCGGCGACCTCCCCGGCGAGTTGCGGTGTGACCATCACGGCATCGCTCCCATCTGCGCGACCGCCCGGGCGGCCGCCTCCAAGCCGAGTGTCACCCCGCCGAGCAGGTAACCCGCGGCGAACGCGTCACCGGCGCCGGTCGGGTCCACCGCCCGGGCCGGGCGGGCGGCGTGCACCCGGCCGCCCGCACGCACGCCGCGCGGGCCAAGCTTCACCACCAGGTCAGACCCGGGCAGGTCGCCCACGAGCGCCGCCTCCGCCTCATTGCCGAACACGATCTGCGGGCGCAGCCGGGCCAGCAGCGCGCGGAAGCGATCGACGCCGTACTCGGTCAGTGCGGCCGTTGACGACAGGTCGACACTGAGCCGGGGCAGCCGCCGCGCCGCGGCCAGGGCAGCGCCCGCCACCGGCTCGCGCACCAGGCTGTAGGCAGGCAGGTGCAGGCTCGTGCAGTCGTTCAGCCACTCGTCGGCCAGGGCGCTCGCGTCCAGCAGGGGGCCGACACCCCGGTCGGTCAGCATCGACCGGGAGACTCCGCCGTCCGAGAGCGACACCACCACACCGGTCTGGCCCTGGATGACTGGCCCGGCCAGGTCCACGCCGTGACGCGCCAGGTCGTCGGAAATCAGCCGGCTGGCCGGATCGGTTCCGCGGGCCGCTATCAGCCGGGCCTGGCCGCCGAGCGCGGTGATCCACGCCGCGACGTTGGCCGCCTGGCCGCCCGCCCCGACCGAGATGCGCGAGGGAGTGTCGGTCTCTTCCGCGACCGGCCCGGACGGGCAGACGACGACGTCAAGGTTGGCGTCGCCCAGGACACAGATCACGCGTGTTCTCCCCCCGCGGCCCGGCTGTGGCCACGTGCCCGCGCCAGCCAGGCCGGCATTGATGTGCGTTGAGCGGGTTATAGCACGCTCAACGTCACATCAATGTGAGCGGCGTCGCCGACCGATACGCTGAGCAGTCGTGGGCTCCAGCGATGCGGAGCCCGTTACCGGAGGTTCAGATGCCCCTCTTCGGGAGTAGTACGCCGCAGCCCGCTGGGAACTGGGAGCCGTCGGCGGCGGACGGCCGCCTGGCGCAGACGGCCGGCGCCGCGCCCGGCGGGGTATTCACCTCGGACCTGTCAGTATCCGAATACGTGCTCCTGGGCGAGGCCGGGTTCGAGCCGCTGGGATTCGTGATCGGATCATCGATTTACCACATCGGCCTGCAAATGGGCCGCTGGAGCCAGAACACCGAGCTGGACCGGCTCACCCAGGCCATGTACAACGCGCGGGAACTCGCCATGGCCCGGATGCGCTCTGAGGCCGACCACCTCGGCGCCGATGGCATCGTCGGGGTCGAACTGCGGATGCAGATGTATGTCTGGGGGCAGGACGTCCTTGAGTTCGTGGCCACCGGCACCGCGGTCAGGGCGCTGGCCGGTGAGGGCGCGCATAAGGCGCCCGACGGCCGGGCATTCACCTCGGACCTGTCCGCTCAGGACTTCTTCCGTCTGCTCGCCGGGGGTGCGGTGCCGGTGGCATTCGTGCTCGGCACCTGCGTCTACCACATCGCGCACCAGTCGGCTATGCAGGCGCTGCGGCAGGCTGGCCAGAACCAGGAGATGATCCAGTTCACCCAGGGCATCTACGAGGCACGGGAACTGGCGCTGGCCCGGATGCAGGCGGAGGCGACCGACGCGCGGGCCTCGGGGATCGTCGGCGTGAACGTGGCCGTCTCCAACCATGTGTGGGGTGAGCACGCCACCGAGTTCCTCGCCACGGGAACCGCCATCCGCCGCCTCGCCGACGAGCACCGGCTGCCCGCGACCACGCCCAAGCCATCCTTCACGCTGGGCCTCGACTTCTGACCGGTCGCACTCCAATGGACGACAACACGCTGGCGGCCGCGCTCCTCTCCTCCGGACCCGACCCGGCGCACGCCGCCGACCTGCAGCTGTTCGGCCAGTTCATCGGCTCCTGGGAGATCGAGTGGCACAGCACTGACACCGGCGGCAATCCGGTGCGGACCACCGGGGAGCTGGACTTCGGCTGGGTTCTAGGTGGCCGGGCGGTCCAGGATGTCTGGAAGGTGCCCGGGCCCGGATTGACGATGCCAGGCGGCCGTCCCGGGTTCTCCGGCTCGACCATCCGCTTCTATGACGCCGGGATCGGCGCCTGGCGCTCCACCTGGATCGACCCGTCGAACGGGCGGGTGCGCCGGTTCATCGGCCGGGCCGCCGGCGACACCATCGTGCTGGAGGGCCTCGACGACGAGCCGCGGGAGCGGTGGACGTTCCGTGACATCACCCCGGGCTCATTCCGCTGGGTCGGTGAGACATCCGACGACGGCGTCACCTGGATCCACGACGAGGAGATGATCATCCGTCGCCGTCAGGCGGGCGGACACCGCCATTAGGGACTTTCCGCGGTCAGCAGGCCCCGGCGGAACGCCTCGGCGACGGCAGCCGCGCGATCGCTCACGCCGAGCTTGGCGTAACTATGCAGGAGGTGGGTCTTGACGGTCGCCTCGCTGATGAACAGCTTGGCCGCCGCCTCGCGGTTGGTGGCGCCACGCGCGATTATCTCAAGTACCTCGATCTCCCGTTGGCTGAGCGGCACCTGGGCCGGGCCACGGGCCTGGCCACGGACCTGGCCGAGCAGCCGGGTCGCCACCGCGGGCGAGAGCACGGATTCGCCGCGGGCGGCGGCCCGGACAGCCCGCAGCAGTTCATCGCGAGGGGAATCCTTCAGCAGGTAGCCCGTGGCGCCAGCCTCGATCGCCGGAACCACATCACTGTCGGTGTCGTAGGTCGTGAGCACGAGCACCCGGGCCGCCGCGCCCCGCTTCGCGAGTTCGGCAATGGCGCTCACCCCGTCCATCCGGGGCATCCGCAGGTCCATCAGCACCACGTCGGGCTGGAGCGCCTGGGTCTTGGCGACCGCCTCGGCGCCGTCGGCAGCCTCGCCAACCACCTCGAAACCCGGATCCCCGCGGAACATCCCGCTCAGCCCGTCGCGCACCACCGGGTGGTCATCCACGATCAGCAGCCGGATCGGCGCCCCGGCGCCCACCGCGCTGCCCGCGTCGGCCGCCGTCCCCTGGGGGGGCGGCTGTCGAGGCCGGTTCACGCACCTGCTCCGGCCGGGATCGCAGGCACGCTCGCCGAGATCGCGGTGCCGGTGCCGATCTCCGACTCGATCTCCAGCGTCCCGGCCAGGCCCTCGACCCGCTGGCGCATGGCGGTTAGGCCAAAGCCTTCCCCGCGGTGCCGCGCGCGCCCGTTCAGCGACCTGCGCCCGTCGCGTTCTGGCCCACTCTCGCCGGGAACCGGTCCACTCTCGCCGGGAACCGTCCCCTGGCCACCCACGGCCGGTACGCGACCAGCCGCCGCGCCGTCCAGGCCGTCTGAGCCGGACGGCTCGAAACCGACACCGTCGTCGCGGATGTCCAGAGCCACCTCGTCGTCCATGTAGGACAAGGTCAGCCCGACCCGGCTCGCGCGGGCGTGCTTGGCCACGTTGGCCAGCGCCTCCTGCGCGGTCCGCAGCAGCGCGACCTCGATCTCCGCCCGCATCGACCTGGCATTCCCCGTCGTGGTGACCTGAGCGGCAACGCCGCTGCGGGCCGACCAGCGCTCCGCGACCTCGGCCAGAGCATCAGGGAGCCTCGCCATCTCCAGCGGCTCGGGTTGCAGAGCCCGCACCGACCGCCGAGCCTCGGACAGGCTCTCTCGGGCCAGCCTGATCGCGGAGTCGAAGTGGTGGCGCCACTGCTCTGCCGACTTCCCGGCCCGCCCGGCCGCTTCCAGTTGCGTGATGATCCCGGTCAGTCCCTGGGCCAGCGTGTCGTGGATCTCGCGGGCCATCCGCTGCCGCTCGTCCAGCACACCGGCTTCCCTGGCTTGCGCCAGCAGTTGGGCGTGCAGGCCCGCGTTCTCCTCCAGCGACGCGGTGAGCTTCCGGTTGGCCTCGCTGAGCTCGGTGACGAGCAGCCTGCGCCGGTCGTTCTGCTCACTGGTGACCCAGCCGAACCAGGTCAGGGATTCGGCCACGAGCAGGTTGATGCAGACGATGACCACCCAGATGGCGATCGCGGACGGAGTCTGCTGCGGCAGCCCGCCATCCTGCGACGTTCCCGTTACCAGAGCCACCGCCGCGACAGCCAGCAGCCGCCATTTCCCGACCGGGACGTAGTACGAGTAGAAGTACCCGGTGAAGGTGAAGAAACCGAACCAGGGGGACCGGAGCACCAGGAGCGCCATCACGATGATCATGGCCGTCAAAAAGACGGCCATGAACGCCGGCCGCTCGCGCACTGCCCGCCAGAGGGTGAAGGTGACCAGCAGCCCGGCCGCCAGCCCCACCAGCCCAAAGTCGATGAGCAGCGCGCCCTCGGACCCGGTGTAGATGATCACGCCCACGATCGTGGTGATCGCCAGCATCAGGTACGGCAGGGTGGCGATCGCCGACTGCTCCCGGCGTTCCCACGCCTCCAGCCGGTCATCCGGCTCCGGCATGCTCATGGCTGCCCCTCCGCGTCAACTACTCCCAACGAAACAATCTAGCTGCGGCCAGGCCGAACACCAGCGCGTAGCAGGCCATGACGGCCAGGTAGAGCGGGTGCGGCCAGCCTCCCCCGGCCGAGTCCTGCAGGGCCTGGACAGCGGCGCCGAGCGGGGTGAAGTTACTGATGTCGCGCAGTACGGGCGGCATGGCCGCGCGTGGCACCCACAGGCCGGCGAAGAACATCATCGGGAAGAACAGCAGCGTGCCGATGGCATTGGCACCCCGCCCGCTCGGCGCCACCGCCGCGACGAACAGCCCCAGAGCCAACAGTGCAGCCAGGGTGAAGATCGCCGCGACCGCGAATCCGCCAGGCTGACGAGGCAGGCCGACGCCGAAGGCAAGCCACGCCACGCCCAGGATCAGGATCAGCGTGCACACCGCCAGCACCAGGTTCACTATCAGCTGCGCGGCCAGCACCCGGGACGGCCCGACCGGCGTCGTGGCCATACGGCGGAGGACTCCCCGTTCGCGGTATCCGGTGAGGATGGCGGGCATCGCGTTGATCGACAGGATGGCGATCACGAAGGCGATCAGGATCGGCACGTATGCCTCGAGGTACGTGAGTCCACCCAGGTCTTTGCTTGGCTGGCGGAAGGCCGGGATGTTGCCGAAGATGACGAGCAGGACGAGGGGGAATCCGACCCCCCAGATGATCCCGTAGCGTTCCCTGACGAACAGCCTGGCCTCGGTGATGGTGAGACGGCGCAGCGCGGATCTCGGCGCGGCCACGGGAACTGCCTCGGCGGTAGTCAGCATCACAGTTCTCCTTGGTCTTGCTCGGCTTCGTCGCGCTGACCGGCCGCGGGCCCGTGGCCGGTCAGCGCGACGAATGCGTCTTCGAGGTTGGCCTGCTCCACGCGAAGCTGACCTGCGACGATTCCGTTGCGGGCCAGGACTGAGGTGACCGCGTTCACCACCTCGCCGGTGCCCGTTACCAGCACGACACCGCCCCGGTGGGTGACGCCGGTAACCTCGGGCAGGCCGGTCAGCAGCGGGTCGTCGAACGGTATGGACGGCCGGAACCGGATGCGCTGCTCGACGCCAGCGGCCGCGGCGAGTGCCGATGGGCTGCCAGTGGCAACCACCTGGCCCTGGTCAAGGACGGCGACCCTGTCGCACAGCCGTTCGGCCTCCTCCATGAAGTGGGTCACCAGCACGATCGTCACGCCCCGGTCCCGGATCTCCTCGACCAGCGCCCAGACTTCACGGCGCGCCTGCGGGTCAAGTCCGGTGGTGAGCTCGTCGAGTATGGCGATCCGGGGACGCCCGACCAGGGCCAGCGCAACGGACAGCCGCTGCTTCTGGCCACCGGACAGCTTGCGGTACTGGGTGTGACGCTTGCTGTCCAGCCCGAGGGTGCGCATCAGCTCCACCCAGTCCGCCGGTGTCCGGTAGAAGGAGCTGTACAGCTCCAGCGCCTCACCGACCTTGATCCGCTCGGGCAGCTCGCTCTCCTGGAGCTGGACCCCGACCTGCTGGTGCAGCTCCGCGGCGTCAGCGCGCGGATCCAGTCCGAGCACCCGGATCCGGCCGCGGTCGGGCGTGCGCAGCCCCTCGATGCACTCGACCGTGGTGGTCTTGCCCGCGCCGTTGGGGCCGAGGATCCCGAAGATTTCGGCCTCCTCCACAGAGAACGACACGTCGTCCACGGCGATCGTCCCGCCGTATCGCTTGTGCACATTCCCAACCTCGATCACTGCCATCTGCCGTCCTCCCGGTCCCGGACCTGTGGCGTACTCCACCCACACTCGCAGGCCACCCGGGAGCGCCGGATCGCCCAAAGAGTCCTTCTGTCGAAGCCCAGTGAAGGACCACACCATCCACCAAACGATTCCGGCACATCCCCCGACCGGTTGATGGCGGCGCGAACGATGCAGCTCGGAAGGCACCGGAAACGTCGGGAATCAACGAGGACCAGCCCTGGTTGCATACCCTCGCGGGTATCCATCGGTGGTTACCCGCGGACGCCGCGCAGCCGGCGCGGAGATGGGGAGACAAGTCATGTCGACGGTCGAGCTGACGTCGGAGAACTTCACGTCCGTGGTCGCCGGGGCGGACCTGGCCCTGGTGGATTTCTGGGCATCATGGTGCGGGCCCTGCCGCATGTTCGGCCCGATCTTCGACCGGGCGTCGGAGCGGCACGCGGACGCGGTCTTCGGCAAGGTGGACACCGATGCCCAGCAGGAGCTGGCGACGCAGTTCGGTATCTCGTCCATTCCGACGCTGATGATCATCCGCGACAACGTCGTCCTCTACTCCGAGGCCGGGGCGCTGCCCGAGCCGGCCCTGGAGGAGCTGATCGCCAAGGCCCGCGACCTGGACATGGATGAGGTACGGGCCAGCATCGCGGAACACGAGCAGCACGAGCACGGCCACGACCACGAGCACGGCCACGACCACGAGCACGGGGACGAGGACGAGGACGCGCCCGCCGGCGAGCACGCGCATCAGCACGAGCACGAGGGACAGCCCGGCAGCGCCTAACCCCTAGACAGTGATCACGGCCCTCCGAACCAGCCGACCCCGTGATCACGGCCCTCCGAACCAGCCGACCCCGTGATCACGGCCCTCCGAACCAGCCGACCCCGTGATCACCGAGGAGCAGCTGGAGAAGCTGTTCCTCGCCTTGGCCTAGCTCGGCCCATTCCCGTCCCGCGCTCTGCCAGTATGGGCCTGTTCAGACACGGGGACGCCAGCTGACCTGCAGAATCAGCGGGCGATGATCACACGGGGGGAATATCACATGCCCGACATTCGCACTCCAGGCCTGCGTGGCCGACGGCCAGTCAAGCCGCCCGCGGACCGGTTCGCCATCCAGTATCTGTCGCAATACTTGCGGGCACCGCTTCCAGCGCCGGCTTATCCGATCGATGTAACCGGCGGTATTACCGACTGGGGCATGCTCGGCAATGGCCCCGACAAGGCATGCACGACCCATCCGCATGGCGTCGGCGACTGCACCTTCGCGGGCCGGCAGCACAACAGGATGGCAAAGGCCGCCGCCGGGCATGAGACGGAGAAATGGGAGAGCTCGAACGATCTCGTGGCTGAGTACCTGGCCTACGATCACGGAAAAGACGCGGGCGCCAACATCGCCGACCTGCTCCTGTACTGGTACAAGGCGAGAAAGATCCTGGCGTTCGCGCCCGTCGATCACACTAACCCGGCCGCTGTTGATGCGGCCATGGCGGCATTTCACGGCGCCTACGTTGGAGTGAACCTGACCGACGACTCCGACCAGTTGTTCCTGGAACACGAGCCTTGGACGGTGGCAGGCGGCCAGCAGTCCGACCCGAACGACGGGCACTGCATCGTCAAGGTCGGCGCCGACGGCAGTCAGTTCGACACCTGGGTGACCTGGGGAGAACTGCAGAAGTCCACTCTCGCCTGGACCGCGGCATGCCTGGATGAGGCGTGGGTCATCGTCAGTCAGGATGACGCACAGGCGGCGAGCCTGGACATCAACGCCCTGCGAGCGGACATCGACGCCCTGCACGGCACCGGAGGCAGTTAGCCGACCTCCAGCGGCGCGGCTGGCCAGTTCAGCAGCCGCGCCCCGATCACCGCTACCTGAAGCGCGAGCGCCTGGGCCGGGTCGCCCGGATCACTGCCGGTCAGGTCCCTGATCCGGGCGAGCCGGTAGGTCACCGCGCGGACCGACAGGTGCAGCCGCCTCGCCGCCTGGGCCGCTACGCCGCCGGACGCGTAGTACGCCTCCAGCGTCGCCAGCAGCGGTCCTGCCCCGCCCCGGGCGCCCGCCAGCGGCGTGAGCAGTTCGCCTACCAGGTCGGTGATCGCGGCCCGGTCCCGCAGCAGCACCTGGTACACGAGCAGGTCAGCGGCGTCCACCACGGGCTCGGGCAGCCCGAGCCGCTGCGCCACGTCGAGCGCGTCGCTCGCCTCGTCGTAGGAGCGGAGCACGCCACTGGGCCCCGGGTAGGGCCGCCCGACCGCGACCCGCCAGGGCTGCTGCTCGCTCTGCGCCAGGGCCGGGTTCCCGCGACGCAGCACCCCGGCCAGGGCTACGGCGATACGCCGCGCCTCACCGCCGTCGGTCACGCCGGTCATCACAACGACCCGGCCGCCACGGGTCACCGTGAGTGACGGTGAAAGCGCGGCAGCGTCGCTGACCAGCTGGTCAATCTCCAGGCCCAGCGGCCTGGTCAGGCCGGCTCCGGGCGCGTAGCCGCCCAGCACCACCTGTTGCGGCCCGGCCAGCCGCAGGCCGAGGCGCTCCCCGCGAGCCATCAGATCCGGCAGGCCGCCCCGGCCGGAGAGAAGGTCGTCGAAGAACTCCAGCCGCTCGGCCTCCTCGCGGCGGGCGATGGACAGATGCGCCCACTCGAAGCCTTCGGCAGCCGCGGCGACCGCATCGTCCGCGGCCCGCAACACGGCAAGGCCCGCAGCGCGAAGGGCGACCGATCCCCCAGCGTCGGGCAGTTCCCGCCACAGCCGCCAGGTCGCCGACAGGAAGAGGTCGACCAGGCCGCGCAATGCGACACCCCTCTCCGCGGCGCGCTCGCCGGACCGGCCATAGCCAGCCAGTTCCGCGGATGTCAGGCGACGGCCTGTGCTGGCCGCATCCAGGACGGCCGACAGGTAGTCGGCGAGCAGTTCGGCGGGTACTCCGCCGGCCTCCCGGCTCGCCGCCCGCGTGATCGCCCCCAGGTCGGGCGCCCCGGCTGCGCTGTACGGGGTCACGATGGGTGTCCCTTCCGACGGACCAGAGCTGATCATTGCCGGTCCCCGGCAACTCCAGGGTGATGATCTTAGCCGATATACCCCACTGATATCCCTGGCCCGGCAAGTGATACTGAAGTAGACGGCTGGAGTGCGCCACCACCTGCGCGCCGCCAGCCCGCCGCCGAGGAGCCGCCGAAGGTCGGCCCGAAGGAGACAGCCGTGACAATGACGCATCTGCCCGGTGCCGCGCCGACCGACGGCTTCCCGGGAGCCGGGAGCCCGCAGGGCTCCGGGAACCGGAAAGGCGGCCTGCGTATCGCGGGTGTCACCATCAGGCTCACGGTCGGCGGCTACCTTCTCGCCATACTGGCCGCGGCGGCGGGCGCCCTGACGCTGCCCGCCGCTGCTCCGGGCCTGTCGGTCGGCGCCTACCTGGCCGCGACCGCCGGCCTGGTCGCCTTGGTCCTGGCCAGCGTGGCGGGACACGAACTGGCGCACGCGATCGTGGCCCGCCGGCACGGTGCCAGCGTGACGGAGGTCTTTGTCGGATTCTTCGGCGGCATCAGCCACGGGCGCCACGACCTGGCCACGGCGCGTGCGGCCGGGCGGGCCGCAGCCGCCGGGCCGGCCGCGAGCCTGCTGGTGACCGGAATCAGCACAGGTGCCGCGCTTGGCCTGTCCGCGCTGGGCGCGGGCTCGCTGCCAGTCACCGTGTTCGCCGCGCTGGCCTGGATCAACGGCTTCCTGGTCGTTTTCAACCTGCTGCCCGGCGCAGGCCTGGATGGCGGGCGGATCGTCCGAGCGGTTGCGTGGGCGCGCTCGGGCGACCCGGCCCGGGCCGGGCTGGCTGCAGCCCGGTTCGGGCAGGTCACCGGGGCCGTCCTGGCCGCCGCTGGGCTGGCCGCGATCGCACTCGGGCACCTGACTGGCATCTGGATCGGGCTGCTCGGACTGATCATGGTGAGCGCGTCGCGGGCTGAGGCCCGCCAGACGCTGACCACCGCGGCCCTGTCCGGCCTGCGTGTCGGCGACATCCTGCCGCACCTCCGGCCGCCGGTCCTGACCGCGCAGCCCTGGCAGACAGTCCAGGCCTTCCTCGACGGCGACGACCCGGCCGGATCCGGGGGCCTGGCGGGACCAGCCGCCGGCATCGCGACCGCCTTCCCGCTCCACGACTTCGATGGCGGCCCGGCCGGGCTGCTCACGCTGACCCAGCTCGCGGCCGTCCCCGCCGATCACCGGGACGCGGTACGGCTCTCCCAGGTCGCGACGCCACTCGCGTACGTGGTACTGACCACACCGGACGAGCCCCTCAACGACCTGATTGCGCGCATGTCCGTGCGCCCCGGGGTCCCGGCCGCATTGCACACCGCGGGCCACGCCCTGGTTCTGGACGCCGATGGCGCGGTAGCCGGGGTGCTCACCCCGGCCGACTTCGCCCGGGCCACCCAGCTGGGTGCGTTGCACCTAGGGCAGCCGGCTCGCTGAGCCGCGCCCGGCGGCTAGCCAGTGGATCTCATGCATGTGCCGGTGTGGGTCTGGGCTGCCACGTTCGCGGTCCTGGCCGCGGTCGTCGCGACAGACCTGACGCTCAGCGCGCGCCGGCCCAGGCGGCCAGGCTTGCGCGAGGCCGCGCTCTGGACTCTCGGGGTGATCGCCCTCGCGGCGGCGTTCGGCGGGGTCCTGGCGGCCACGGCCGACCCGCCCGCCGCGGGTCAGTTCTTCGCCGGCTGGCTGACGGAGTACAGCCTGTCCCTGGACAACCTGTTCATTTTCGTGCTGCTCATCGGACGCTCCGCGGTACCGAGTGAGTACCACGGGCGCGTTTTGCTGCTTGGGATTGTATTCTCCCTCGTGCTGCGCGGCGTGTTCATCGCGCTCGGGTCGGTGGTGCTGAACCGATTCGAGCCGGTCCTCTACCTGTTCGGGGCCTTCTTGCTGTATACGGCCATCAGGATCGTGGTACAGCGCCGCCCAGCGAGCGGGGCAGCCGGGATCAGCCTGCCGCAGCGCGCCGTGCGACGGGTCATCCCGGTGGCGCCGGAGGTCGACGGCGGACGGCTGACCACGCGGATCCGGGGGCGCCGCTATGCCACGCCCGTACTCATGCTCGTCGTCGCTATCGCCGCCACCGACCTGGCGTTCGCGCTGGACTCGATTCCCGCGATCTTCGGGCTGACCCGGGACCCGTACCTCGTGCTCAGCGCCAACGTGTTCGCCCTGCTCGGCCTGCGCCACCTGTACTTCCTGATCGGCGGCCTGCTGACGCGGCTCGCTCACTTGTCCGCCGGCCTGTCGGTAATCCTGGGCTTCATCGGGGTGAAGATCATCAGCGAGGCCCTGGGGGCATCCGGCGTGGGCCGGATCGGCCCGCTGCCTGTGCCGCAGATCGGCACGGGCCTCTCCGTGGCCGTCATCGCGGGCGTGCTCGTCACCATCACCGTGACCAGCCAGCTGACCACCCGGCGCCGCCGTCCGGCGGCGGCTCCCGACCGGCTCCCGCCCGACCGGGCCCGGCCCCTCAGGGAGTCGAGAGCGCTGCGCTGACCTGGCCGGCGACGTCCCCGACCGGGACTTTCCTGGTCTCGCCGGTGGCACGCTCGGTGATCTCGGCGGTTCCCTCGGCCAGGCCCCGCTTGCCCACAGTGACCCGCAGCGGGATTCCGGTCAGTTCCGCGTCGCGGAACTTCACTCCGGCACGCTCCGCGCGGTCGTCAATGATCACCTCGACGCCAGCGGCGGCAAGTTGCTCGTAGATGGCCGCACCCGCCTTGGCCACCTCGACGTCTTCCGACTGGGCGACAACGACCACGACACTGAACGGCGCCACGGCGAGCGGCCATACGATGCCGCGTTCGTCGTGGTGGCATTCGACGATCGCCGCCATGGCGCGCTCGACCCCGATCCCGTAGCTGCCCATGATGAGCGGGGTGGCCTTCCCGTCCGGGCCGAGCACATCGGCCCCGAATGCCTTCGAGTACCGGTCGCCGAGCTTGAAGATGTGCCCGACCTCGATCGCCTCGATCAGTTCCAGCGGCTCGCCACACCGTGGACAAGGCTCGCCAGCGGCGACCTCACGCAGGTCAGCCCACTGGCCAACCGAGATGTCCCGTTCCACCTCCACGCCGCGCAGGTGAACATCGTCGACGTTGGCCCCGGTGAACATGTCCCGGCGGCCGCGCAGCGCCTCATCCGCGATCACTGGGAGGTGGCTCACGCTCACCGCGCCCAGGCTGCCGGGGTGAGCACCCAGCGCCTCGACAATCTCGTCCGGCTGCGCCGGGCGGATCACCGCTGCCGCCGTGGCGTCGATGAGCTTCTGCGCGTTCAGCGCGTGGTCCCCGCGCATCAGCACCAGGGTGAGCTGACCGTCCAGGACGTAGACGAGCGTCTTGATCTGCCGGTCGGCGGGCGCGCCGAACCTGGTGGCCAGGTCGTCGATGGTCCGGGCGCCAGGGGTGTCGAAGCGCTCAGGCACGGCCCGGCCGGGCCCGTCGTCGACGTCCGCCAGCCGACTGGTGGCCTTCTCCAGATTGGCCGCATAGCCACAGGCCCGGGAGTACGCGACCAGGTCTTCACCCGATGCTGAGGGACACATGAACTCGGTCGAGTCACTGCCGCCCATGGTGCCGCTGGACGCCTCGACGGGGATCGCCGGGATGCCGAGCCGCTCAAAGACCCGGATGTACGCGGCATGGTGCCGGTCATAGGCCGCGTCGAGCCCCACCCGGTCCATGTCGAAGCTGTAGGAGTCTTTCATGGTGAACTCGCGGGTCCGGATCAGCCCGGCCCGCGGCCTGGGCTCGTCGCGGAATTTCGTCTGGAACTGGTACCAGGCCTGGGGAAGCTGCTTGTGCGAGCTCAGCTCCGTGGCGAGAACCGCGAAGATCTCCTCGTGGGTCATCGCCAGCGCGAGCTGGGCGCCCTTGCGGTCGGTGAGCCGGAACATCTCCTCGCCCATGATCTCCCACCGGCCGCTGCGCTGCCAGATCTCCGCCGGGTGCATGTCGGGCAGCAGCACTTCCTGCGCGCCGATCCGGTTCATCTCCTGCCGGATGATCTCGATGACCTTGGCCCGCACCCGGACGGCGAGCGGCAGCAGGGAGTAGTGCCCGGCCATCAACTGCCGGATGTACCCCCCCCGGAGCAGGAGCCGGTGGCTAGGCGCACCCGCGTCTGCCGGGTCCTCCCGGAGGGTGGGGATGTGCATCTGTGACCAGTGCATGCGTACGGGCCCGTCCGTTAAATGTGCAGAGCGTTGAGTGTCCTGAGGCGGGTTCCTGATCTGGCGCCGACCGCGCGGCGGTGGCGCACCAGGACGCCAGGAACAAGCCTAGTGCGGGGCCGGGCCCGCTACGGCGGTCACCGGGCGATCCGCCGGCTCCAGCGGCGGGGCGCCGACCCCGCAGAACGTCAGGCACTCCGGCTCGGGGATCTTGCGGCCCGACTGCGGGCGGAGCACGGTGTTGTCGATGGTCACGGCCGACAGCACCGCCCCGGCGACCAGCAAGGCCGCACAGACCACCATGGCCGCGCGGAAGCCACCCTCAAACTTTGCCGCGGACAATCCGGCGCCGGTGAGCCCGACCGCGAGCGGCAGCCCCGCAACCGCCAGCAGGCCCGCCGCGCGGGCGACCGCGTTGTTGACCCCGCTGGCCACGCCGGCGTGCCTGACGTCGGCGCTCGCGAGCACCGTGGCGGTCAGCGGCGCGACGGTCGCGGACAGGCCGAGGCCGAATACCGCCACCCCCGGCACCACGTCGGCCAGGTACGAGGCGTGCGGCCCGATCCGGGTGAGCAGGAGTAGCCCGGCGGCGCTCGTCAGGATGCCGCCCGCCATCAGCCAGCGTGGGCCCACCCGCTGCGCCAGCGCCCCGGCGCGCGCGGACAGCAGCAGCATGAGCACCGTCGCGGGCAACAGGGCCAGGCCGGCCTTCAGGGGCGAGAATCCGGACACCACCTGCAGCTCAAGCACGAGCAGGAAGAACACCGCGCCGAGGGCGCCGTAGACCACGAAGGTCACCACGTTGACCGCGGTGAACTGGCGGGATCCGAACACTTCCAGCGGCAGCATGGGTGGAGCGGGCGCGTCCGGGCGGGCCCGGCGCCGCTCGACCAGCACGAACGCGACTCCCGCCAGCACACCGATCACCGCGGGCACCACGATCGCCGCGGTGCCACTGACCGGCGCCTCGATGAGCGCGTCGGTGATCCCAGCCAGGGCCAGCGCGGCCAGCAGGGCCCCCGTCACATCGAACCGGCCGTGGGCGGAAGGATCCCTGGTCTCGGGCACATGGCGGAGGGAGACCAGGACCACCAGCGCCGCGAGGGGCAGGTTGATCAGGAAGATCCAGCGCCAGCCGGCCGCCCCGACCAGCCAGCCGCCGAGCAGTGGGCCCGCCGCCCCGGCCACACCGCCCAGGCCCGACCACGCGCCGATCGCCCGCGGGCGGTCCTCGCTGGTGAACGAGGCCTGGATGATGGCGAGCGATCCTGGGGTGAGCAATGCTCCGCCGACTCCCTGCAGCGCCCGGGCGGCGATCAGCACGCCGATATCCGGGGACAGCCCGCACAGGGCGGAGGACAGGGCGAACCACACCACGCCGGTGACGAAGATGCGGCGGCGGCCCATCCGGTCCCCCAGGGAGCCGCCGAGCAGGATCAGCCCCGCCAGGGTCAGGGTGTACGCGGTGACCGTCCATTGCAGCCCGCTGAGCGAGGTGTGCAGGTCCTTGCCGATCGTGGGCAGCGCCACGTTGACCACTGTGGAGTCGAGCATCGCCATGCTCGATCCGAGCACGGCGGCCAGCAGGATCCACCGTCCCGGCGGCTGCTTGAGCCGGATCCCGCCCTCGGCCTGCGAGGTCGTACTCGCCATGCCGTGATCGTCTCACCGTGGCGGCGCCCTGGGTAGCCCAGCGGGCCGCCGGCCTCGGGGCGGTCGCTGTGGAAGGTCACGACGCCGCCTAACGGAGCCAGGCCGCCTAGATCATTAGAGATCCACCTGGTGCAAGGGGATGATCTCCGTGGCGATGACGCCCGCCGCGGCGAGCGGGAGCCCGGCGGCAATGCTCATGGCGCCAGCCAGATCGGGTGCCTCCAGCATCAGCACCGCACCTGGCCGGCCAGGACTCCATGCCTGGACGAGCGCGCCTTTGGCCTTCAGGCTGCGCATGGCGGCCAACTCCTGGGGAAGGAGCCGCCCGAAGAGGGATTCGTCGGCGGCGGGCGCTGGCCGGCAGATCACCAGGAAGTTCACCGGGACGGCCCGTCTCCCACCCGCCGGACGGTTGCTATCACGTCATGCATCGTTGCCGACCTCCCGTAGTCATGATGGGTCAAGCCTCGTCCATTCCTACCAGCCAATTCTGACCGATAATTCGCACGAGGCATCGGCAAGGCAGCCGTGCGGCACAGCTAGTGGCCGGTAAGAGGGGTCTTTGACGCCGTGCAGCCAGAAGGAACTCCTCTTACGGACCACTAGGGCCCGGATCGAGACGGCAGAGGCTGCGCGAGAATTGCCGGGCTGACGACGAAGGGGATGGTGCGCAGTGACGGGGCGGCCGACTAACTGGGCGGGCAATGTCGTGTACCGCGCCGACCGGGTGCACCGGCCGCGCAGCGTGGACGAACTCCAGGACCTGGTCTCCGGGAGCCACCAGGTGCGCGCCCTCGGCTCCGGGCACTCGTTCAACCGCATCGCCGATACGGCGGGGGTGCTTGTCTCGGTCGCCGATCTCCCGCCGGTCATGGATATCGACCCGGACCGGGCGACGGTCACCGTCGGAGCCGGGATCCGGTACGGGGAACTGGCCCAGCGCCTGCATGCTGAGGGCTGGGCCCTGCACAACCTGGCATCGCTGCCGCACATCTCGGTGGGCGGCGCCTGCGCGACCGCGACCCATGGCTCCGGGAACGCCAACGGCAACCTCGCGACGGCCGTTGCGGCCATCGAGATGATCACGGCGGACGGCGACCTGACCGTCCTGCGCCGGGACGCCGACGGCGATCACTTCCGCGCCGCCGTCGTCGGCCTGGGCGCGTTCGGCATCGTCACCAAGCTGACCCTGGACATCATCCCGGATTTCGACGTTCAGCAGTATGTCTACGACGACCTGCCGGGCGAGCAGCTGACGGCCCATTTCGAGGAGATCTTCTCCAGCGCGTACAGCGTGAGCGTGTTCACCAGATGGCAGGGCCCCCGGCACCGCATGCTGTGGCTCAAGCGCCGGATCGGCGCGGACCGCTCCTGGAAACCGGAGCCTCAGTGGATGGGCGCGAAGCTGGCCGACCAGCCCCGGCACCCCATCCTCGGCGAGCCGACCGGCTATGCCACGCAGCAGCTCGGGGTGCCCGGCCCCTGGCACGAGCGGCTCCCGCATTTCCGGCTCGACTTCACGCCGAGCAGCGGCGCGGAGATCCAGTCCGAGTATCTGCTGGCCCGGCACGCGGCGGCGGATGCGCTAGAGGCGGTCGCGGGCCTTGGCGAGCGCATTGCGCCTCTCTTGCTGATCTCAGAGGTCCGCACCGTCGCCGCGGATGACCTGTGGATGAGCCCGAGCTACCAGCGGGACACTGTCGCGCTGCACTTCACCTGGATCGACAACATCGCCGCCGTGACCCAGGCGGCAGCCGCGATTGAGGACCGCCTCGGCCCGCTCGGGGCGAGGCCGCACTGGGGGAAGCTCTTCACCATGCCCGCAGCGGCCGTCAACGCGCGGTACGAGCGCTCACCCGACTTCCGCGCCCTGCTGGGCCAGGTCGACCCGGCCGGCAAATTCCGCAACGACTTCATCGACCAGTACTTCCCCGCCGCCGGATAGCCGCTCATCGTCGAGAATGCGCCGCGCGGCCGCCCGGATGAGGACGACGGCCCAGGTCCGGAAGGGTCTCCACACCTCGGCGAGCTCGCGGAACTCCGCCTCCGACGGCGGGCCAGCCAGCTGGTACAAGCGAGCGGCCAAGGCCAGGGCCCTGGGTTCGCTGACCGGCAGCACGTCCGTGAACCCGGTGCCGCGGATCACGATGAGCGCGCTGTAGAACGGGCCGATTCCCTTGATCGACTGCAGCTCGGCCATGGCGGCATCCGGACCCTGCTTCATGAGGTGGCCGACGTCCAGCCGGCCCTCCAGCGCCGCGTGCGCGACGCCGTGCAGCCGCCGCAGCTTCTCTTCGGGAACGCCAGGGAACGACTCGATTCCCAGCAGCTGGCCAGGTGCCGGGAACGCGGCCAGCCGCACGCCGGCCAGGTCGAATACGGCACCATGAGCTTCGCTCAGCCGATCGCGGACCTGCGCCATCTGGCGCGGCGGGCGCCGGGCACTCAGCACCGACCACGCGGCCGCCTCGTACGGCGAGTAGAACAAGGGCGGCCGCAGCCCTGGCGCGGCCGCCTGCAGCCTGCCGATGACCGGGTCGCGCTCGCCCACCCGCAGAAACTCCGCGCCGTCGTGGTCAAGGGACAGAACGCGAGCGACCTGGCGCCGCACTGCGTCGGGGTCGACGTCCGCCGGCCCGCGGAACATGCCGTGCACCTCGGCGGCGCCCGTATCGCCTGGCGGGGCCTGCCGTACCTCAACTCCAACGTGTGCCCGGTAGCCGTCCAGGCAGAACGCCAGGCGCATGCAGCCGTCCCAGCCCTGCCCGTCGCGCTGGCCGAAGCCGAACGTGGCCGCCTCGGCCAGCGAGAACAGCCCCCTCGGTGTGATGGTGAACGTTCCTGAGGACATTGGGCGCTCCCTCGCTGGTCAGCTACCAGGCGCCATGCTCCCAGCAGGGTCTGACATTTACGGCCGGGATCTCACCGGCGGTGCGCGTCAATTTTGTAGATAACCAAGATCATCTTTGGGATGCTCCTGCTCAGGCGGTGCGCGTCTGAGTGCGGGGGCTAGCGCGCTGTCACGATCGGCATCGGACACCCTGAGATATCCGGCCGCGCTGGCCCTCGGGCTGGTGTCCATGACGCATCCCTTTCCTGCTCAGGCACCCGGCGTCAGCCGGCCCGGTCCGAGCGAATCTCTGGCTGGTCTTCCTAGCGGGAAGCCCCCGCCGGCGCGGCGGGAGATTCCCTGCGATCTGATGTCGTGCGCCTTCGACTAGGCCTGCGCGCGAGCCGGCGTCCGCGGCGCGGCCTCGGCGGCAGCCACGGGGAGCTTGCGGGCGCGCAGCCTCAGGACGACGAGCCGGGCGGTGACCTCGGTCAGGGCCATGATGACCAGCGCCGCTACCCAGGCGTCCGCGCTGGTGATGCTGTGCACAGCAGAGAAACGCGCGATGGCCGGCCCGGCGCCGTGGCCGGAGAAAAAGGCGAAGGCCATCCGGGAGCCGATGCCGGCAACCCACAGCACGGCGGCCACCCCGCCGGCCCTGGCGAGTGCCACGCCGTCGCCGCCGCGCCGCATGCGGGTCGCCATCGCGCACCCGATGCCCAGGGCCGCCCCGGTCGCGGCCAGGGTGAGGTCGAGCGCAATGTCGTTGCCCGCGGTCGGGACCGCGCGGAGGTAGTAGGCAGCAGCCCCGGCCACCAGCGCGACCGGCAGCACGAGACTTATCAGGTCGAGCCGGCTCTCCCGGATCTGGCGCAGCACGAGCAGGACGAGGATCGCGTTGATGATGTATCCCGTGGCATTCACGGTGTTCCTCCGGTGGGTAGGCGGTCCCCGTTAGGACCGGCACCATGAACGCTAGGTCGGCGGGCCCGCCAGGCCATCGGTCCCCGAGTGGAGCTTTCCGCTGGCCTGAGCTCCACCCTCGGGTTGACCGGGCCCCTAGACCAGGGCCCGCGACCCGCGAAGCGTGCCCCTGGCTCGGCGCCGGCCTCAGCTGGGCGTGGCCAGCCCGTGCCGGAACGCGTACCCGACCAGCTGCGCGCGGTCGCGCAGGCCGGTCTTGGTGAAGATGTGGTTGATGTGCGTCTTCACCGTGGCCTCCGAGACGAACAGGGTCGCGGCGATCTCCGTATTGGACAGCCCGGCCGCGATGTGGCCCAGCACTTCCACCTCTCGCGGGGTCAGCTCGCCGGGGAGCCGGGCCGGCCCGGAATCGGCGGCCGCGCCGGATGCGCCGGCGGCCTGGGCCACGGCGAAGTGCCGGCCGCTGCCGAGGGCGTCGAGCAGCCGCCGCTGCACTGACGGGTCAAGCTGCGCCTGGCCGGCGGCTACCGCGGTGATGGCCCGGTGAATCTCGTCGGCGCCGGCGTCCTTGGTCAGGAATCCCCGGGCACCGGCCTGCAGCGCGGAAAAGACCCAGGCATCGTCGGAGTACGTGGTGAGGACGACCACGCGGGTCTCGGGCTGTTCCTCGCGCAGCCGCTCGGTGGCCTCGACCCCGTTGCAGCGCGGCATGTTCAGGTCCATCAGGACGACGTCGGGGCTCAGCTCGCCGGCCTGGCGGACGGCGTCGTCGCCGTCGACGGCCGCACCGACCACCTCGATGCCCGGCAGCAGTCCGATGAGCGAGACGAGCCCTTCCCTGACGATCTTCTGGTCGTCGGCTATGAGCACCCGGACCGGCGCGCCAGGCGGTGAAGTCCCGGTGCCGGGGCTAGCGGGATCGGCCGGAGTCATGGCGCTAGCCCGCTGGCGAGGCCGTGTGCAGGAGAGTCCGGCAGCGCGGTCGTCGTGGGCGCCGGCAGCCGCAGCCGGACCGCGAAGCCCGGGCCGGTCGGCCCTGCCGTCAGGCTCCCGCCCAGCAGTTCGGCCCGCTCGCGCATGCCGGTCAGCCCGTAGCCGCCGAACGTCAGCCCCGCCGTGGTGTCGGGCGGGTCCGCCGACCGGGAATCCTCGATGACCAGCTCGACGGCATCCTGCTCGTAGGCCAGCCGCAGTTCGGCATCGGCACCCTGACCTGCGTACTTGGCGGTGTTGGTCAGAGCCTCCTGCGCCGTGCGGTAGAGCGCGAGCCCGACCTCGGGCGGCAGCGGCCGCTCCGGGCCGGTGACGCTGAGCGTGGCCCGGACTCCGGTCGCGGCGGTCGCGTCTCGCACGAGGCGGTCCAGCAGAGCGGGCCCGGGCAGCTCGTCACCCCGCAGCGCGGCGATCGCGCGCCTGGTGTCGGTGAGTCCGTCACGCGCTATCCGCTGACCGCGGCTGACCTGTTCCATCATCCGCTCCATGGTGCCGGCACCGGTCTCCGCTTGCCGGCCGAGCAGCTCCATCGTGTCCAGCGCCAGGACCAGGCCAGACAGCGCGTGGGCCAGGATGTCGTGGATCTCGCGGGCCAGCCGGGCGCGCTCGGTGAGCGCAGCCGCCTCGGCTTGCGCCGCCTGGGAGGCCCGCAGCTGGGTTAGCAGGTCCTCGGCCCGCGCCTGAGCTACCCGCGCCTGGTCCTGCGCAATCCGGGCTGACCGGGTGAAAGCGCCGACAGCGAACACGAACGCGGCACCGACATCCTGGCTGACCAGGTCGGAGACGGACAGCGCGCCCGCCAGCAGCGCGGCGAGATTCATGGCGGCCAAGACGGCCAGCCCGGCCATGATCGCCGGGATCGGCGGCGCGCGCATGCCGAGTGCGGCCATGGCCACGTACACCATCACGAACCCGGGCGTGTTCGGCAGCAGCCCGGCCAGTGCCACGCCCGCGAATCCGACGGTGAGCAGGGCCGCGATGTCGGGGCCGATGGACTCCGGACCGCGGATGAAGATGAAGGCGGTGCCGCCCGCGGCCACCAGCGTGGCCGTGGCGGCGACCACGATGACGGCGGCGGACTTGCCGGGCAGGGCCAGGCCGACCCCGACGACTGTGACCAGGACCGCTGCGATGGCGGCCGGGATGGTAACCCGCCGCAGGCCAGCCGTCGCCGCCGGCGGCGGCGCACCGCCGGCGTTCCGCACGTCCTGGTCGCGGATGTGCCCCGGACACTCGCTCGGCATGGCGCCAACAGTAAACGCCACGCGGTGCTAGGGCATCGGCGCACGGGTGGAACAGCCGGCGACGGCTGCTCCACCCGCAGGCTGACTCACCGGGCCCGCACTGGGTCCACGGCATCGTGATGAGCAGCCGGGAGGGCAGCTTCGCCGGGCTCGGCGGCCAGGCGGGGCAGGATGCGATCCAGCCAGCCGGGCAGGGCCCAGTTGGCCGGGCCGATCAGGTGCATGAGGGCCGGCACCAGCAGGCTGCGGATGAGCAGGGCGTCGACGACACCGGAGCCGACGAACAGGCCGCGGGAGCGGAACCACTTGTAGCGCATCCGGGGCGCGTTGTTCTCGAAGTAGCCCAGGGCCTTGTCCAGCTCGGTTTTCTTGACGGCGGCAAGGAGGTATGCGCGGGCGGCGGCGCAGATCCCGTCGATGTCGCCGTAGTCCAGGTCCTCGAGCCGGGCGGCGAGCCAGTCCTGCTTATGGTCGCCGAGCATGAACTCCAAGATGCCGGCGAGGCCCTGGCGCTACCGGGCGGCGAAGACGATCCAGACCTGGCCGCGGGCGAACGTCATCGGCTGGCCCGAGGCCGTGCTG
>OBLW0100000443.1_pt1 | contig 35839 bp, 27 predicted proteins | sample 1520161 | NCBI WGS metagenome assembly OBLW01 (sample SAMEA3539309, study PRJEB22396) | soil metagenome | biome: tundra; feature: field; material: soil | place: USA | collected 2010-05 | depth 0.15 m
GGCAGGACCGGGCTGATCGGCGGGGAATGGCATGGCCGGTACTCCTGGGGGGCGACGGTGCGCTTAGGGCTGGTCCGCGTCAGGCCGCTCATGCTGTCCGGCCATGAAGTGCTGGCTCTCGCTGACGGCATGATTCCGTCCTCCGCGCCGGACCGAGGGGAGAAAGATCCGATCTTTAACTCCCTAACATGCACCCAACGACTTGTCCAGAAGCAGGCCGGGCCAGCCGGGCGCGTCTCGCTGTGATCTGGGGAAACGACTAAACAGCAGTTCCGGCAGAGGCTAAATTCATGACAAAAATGGCTGAAGCTACCGCACGGGGCGGACGCCGTGCAGGCCGTCGTCGACATCGGGCGGCTCGCCCCCAGCGCCGGGCCTGGCTGACGGTTACCGTGCCGATTGTCCTGCTGCGCATGTGGACTCCCTCAGTCGTTGGCGTGCCCCTGCTGGGCGCAGGGCCTCGGTGTCGTCCGGGTTGCTGCCGTCTGGGTTCTGCAACATGTCCACCTGCCCGGGAATGCCCGTCCCACGCAGCCAGGCACGCGGGTGAGCCGGGCATAAGGCAGCGGCCCGCGGGGAGAGCCTGATGCAGGCAAGTCCCTATCCCTACAAGTGAGTAGGGTCGTACTACCGACGAGCGTGAGGGGATCATGAAATACGTCAACCTCGGTGCGACCGGACTACGCGTCTCCCGCATCTGCCTGGGCATGATGAGCTTCGGTAACAACAGCGAGCGGCCCTGGGTGCTGGATGAGGAGGCCGCCGAGCCGATCGTGCGGACCGCCGCCGAGGGCGGCGTCACCTTCTTCGACACGGCTGACGTCTACTCCGCGGGCGCGAGCGAGGTCGCCACCGGCCGGCTGCTGGCCAAGCTCTTTGACCGTGACGAGGTGGTGGTGGCCACCAAGGTGCACGGCCAGATGACGCCGGGCGAGAACGGCCGCGGTCTGTCCCGCAAGCACATCCTGTCCGCGATCGACGCGTCGCTCGAGCGGCTGGACATGGACTACGTGGACCTCTACCAGATCCACCGGTGGGACCCGCAGACGCCGATCGAGGAGACCATGCAGGCTCTGGGCGATGTGGTCCGCGCCGGGAAGGCCCGCTACATCGGCGCGAGCAGCATGTTCGCCTGGCAGTTCGCCAAGGCCCAGAACATCGCCGCGGAGCATGGCTGGACCAGCTTCGTGTCCATGCAGAACCACTACAACCTGGTCTACCGCGAAGAGGAACGGGAGATGATCCCGCAGTGCATCGACCAGGGCGTCGCGGTGATCCCGTGGAGCCCGCTGGCCCGCGGCCTGCTGGCTGGTAACCGGAGCCGCGATGGGGGCAGGCACACCGTCCGCTCGAATGCGGACGCGTTCGGCGACAGCCTCTACACCAGGCCTGCCGACTTCGATGTCGCCGACCGGGCCGCGGAGGTGGCGGCGGAGCGGGGCGTGCCGGCCGCGCAGGTCGCGCTGGCCTGGCTGCTGCACCGCCCCGGGGTGACCGCGCCGATCGTGGGTGCTACCAAGCCGGGGCATATCGAGGACGCAGTTGAGGCGGAAAGGCTGGAACTCAGCGCGGACGAGATCGGCCGTTTGGAGGAGTCGTACGTGCCGCATCCCGTCCTCGGCCACGACTGACGCCGCCCGCGCCGCCCGCTGGCTGCTAGGCCGCGCCGCCGGGCGGCTGCCGGGTCGGGTATTCCAGGCTGAGCAGCGTGGCCAGCTCGGCTAGCGTGATCTCGAAGATGGGCCCCGGGTCGTCGAGCGCGAAGCCCAGGTGCCCGAACACCTCCATGCTGACGATCCCGTAGAGCCGCACCCAGCAGCGCAGGAACGTGAGCAGGGCGCCGAGCGGCAGGTCCGCGCCGATCCCGTCGCGGTAGCGCGTCAGCTGCTCCCGCAGGCCCGGGTCGATCTCCTCGGGCGGCGGGACCTGGAACGGGTTCTTCCGCCATAGCTCCAGGAACAGCTCGTAGAAGGTGCCCGCGAACCTCCGGGCGCACTCTTCGGTGAAATCATCGTCCTCGACATTGACGCCGGGCAGCGGCGTGCCGAAAAGCAGGCCGAACTCCGCCTTGCTGGCCAGCGCCCACTGGCGAAATCCCCGGCACGCCGCGACCATCTTCTCGGTCAGGTCGCCGTCGCTGGCGGCGCCGGCCGCCTCGATCGCCGCATGGAGCTCGTCGGCAAGTTCGCCGAAGATGTCCCCGACGACGCTCCTGATCAGCTCCTCATGGCTGTCGAAGTACCGGTAGAGCGCGGGCGCGGTCACGCCCATCTCACGGGCGATGGCGCGTAGCGTCACCGCTTCCGGTCCCTGCTCAACGAGGATCCGCCGTGCGGTCTGCTTGATTTCCCCGGTGGTCTCGGCGCGGACCCGATCACGCCGGCTCAGTGCCTGGACCATGTCCGCCTCCTGCCCATCTCTGTAAACAGCCTTGACATCAGTGAACTCTGTATGCGATGTTAACACCATTCTTGGTTTACAGCGTTCACTGATGTGAAGATCGATAACAGCTTAACCTGCGGAGGCAGCACTGTTCGAGGCCTGGGGACACATGGTCTACCGCCGCCGACGGCTGGTGCTGGTGATCGCCGCGCTCGGGGTGATCTTCGCCGCGGTCTGGGGCACCGGTGTGTTCGGGTCGCTGCAATCCGCCGGCGGGTTCAGCGACCCGGGGAGCCAGAGCCAGCAGGAAGCCAATCTGGCGGCCAGCACATTCGGCCGGGACGCGGGCGATGTCGTGGTGCTCTATTCCAGCCCTGCGCAGACCGTCACATCCCCGGCTTTCCGCTCCGCGGTGACTGGTGCGCTGGCCGCGCTGCCCCGTTCCAGGGTGGCGTCGTACGCGACATACTGGTCCGCGAAATCACCACAGTTCGTCAGCGCCAGCGGCCGGGAAACGTACGCCGTGCTGGAACTGGCCGGTTCCAGCGACACCGCGCGGCAGGCCAGCTACGACGCGATCAAGAACCAGCTCGGCGCGCGGGGCCTGCGGACCCAGGTCGGCGGCCTGGTTCCGACCGACGAGGCGATCAACAAGCAGGTGACGTCTGACATCGGCCGGGCTGAGGGCTTCTCCATGCCGGTGCTGCTGATCCTGATGCTGGTGATCTTCGGCAGCCTGGTGGCGGCCAGCCTGCCGCTGGCGATCGGCGGCATCGCCATCCTGGGCTCGTTCACCGCACTGCGCCTGCTGACCCTGGCCACCACGGTGTCGATTTACTCCGTCAACATCACCACGATCCTCGGCCTGGGCCTGGGCATCGACTACGGGCTCTTCCTGGTCAGCAGGTTCCGCGAGGAACTGCGCCGGCAGGACTCGGTGGAAGATGCGGTCGCGCGGACCCTCGCCACCGCCGGCCGCACAGTGGCGGTCTCCGGTATCACCGTCGCCATGGCCCTGGCCAGCCTGATGCTCTTCCCGGAGACGTTCCTGCGGTCGATGGGCTATGGCGGGGTCGCCACCGTGCTGGTCGACATGCTCGCCGCGCTGACCGTGCTGCCGGCCCTGCTGGCCGTGGCCGGCCCGAAGGTGAACGCGCTGCGGATCCGCCGGTCGCTGCCGGCCGCGAGGGCCGGCTGGCCGGCCCGATCGGACGGCGCCGCGGGGGCGGCTCCCCGGGCCAGTATCGCGGGGGGTTCCGGGGGGTCGGCCCCCCGGGCCAGCACCGAGGGCACCGGTGCCTGGTACCGGCTGGCGAGCAGCGTGATGCGCCGCCCGGTGGCCTACATCGTCGTGATTGTGGTCGCGCTGCTGGCCCTGGGCTCGCCGTTCCTGCACGTCACCTGGGGTGGCACCGACGCGACCGTGCTGCCGTCCGCCGCCGCGCCCCGGCTGGTCACCGAGGCGCTGAACCGGGACTTCCCCGGCAACCCGACCGCCCCGATCGAAGCGGTCGTCCGGTTCACCGGGCCGGTGGCCGGCTCACCCGCCCGGGCCGCCGCGCTCACCTCGTACACCAGCCAGCTCAGCCGGGTCCCGGGAGTCACTGGCGTGCAGCTAACAGGCGTCCGCGGCGACGTGGCCCGGGTTGACCTGCGTTATGGTGCCGGGCCTTACTCGTCGCGGGCGCGCGCCATCGCCGGGCAGGTCCGCGACGTCACGCCGCCGGCCGGCGCCAGGGCCTACATCGGCGGGCAGAGCGCCCAGCTCGTCGACGAGCTGTCCAGCCTGGGACGGACCCTGCCATGGATGGCGCTGGTCGTCGCGCTGGCCACGTTCGTGCTGCTGTTCCTCGCGTTCGGGTCGGTGGTCCTGCCGGTCAAGGCGATCGTGATGAACGCGCTGTCGCTGTCGGCCATGTACGGGGTGGTGGTGTGGATCTTCCAGGAGGGGCACCTGTCCAGGCTGCTGCAGTTCACGCCGAATGGCACGATCGACCCGACCATGCCGATCCTGATGTTCGCGATCATGTTCGGGCTGTCCATGGACTACGAGGTGTTCCTGCTGTCCCGGATCCGCGAGCAGTATGACCTCACCGGGGACAACACCGCGTCGGTGGCGGCCGGGCTGCAGCGCACCGGCGGCATCATCACCAGCCTGGCCCTGCTGCTCGTGATCGTGATCGGCGCGTTCTCCGCGTCCGGGATCACGTTCATCAAGCTGATGGGCGTTGGCATGATCGTGGCGCTGGTCATCGATGCGACGGTGGTGCGGATCCTGCTGGTGCCCGCGACCATGCGGCTGCTCGGCAGCGCCAACTGGTGGCTGCCCCGGCCGCTGCGCCGGGTGTACGCGCGCTACGGCATCCGCGAGGAGGAAAGCCTGCCCCGCCCGGTCCCGGAGCCGGCCGGAACCTGACCGTCAGCCGATCAGCAGCGTGCCGCCGTCCGGGACGTGGCCAGTCAGCCGGCGGTGACCGCCAGCGCGAGGGGCAGCACCGCGGCCGCTCCGGCCTCGCGGAGCAGCCTGGCCGCGACCGTCATCGTCCAGCCAGTCTCGATCCGGTCATCGACCAGCAGCACCGGGCCGCCGGCCTGCCTGACAGCATCGCGAAGCGGGCCCGGGACCTCCAGGTCGTCCCAGAGGGCTCTCAGCCGCTGCGCGCTGTTGTAATGGCGGGCGGGCGGCCGGGGGCCGCTGGTGTACCCGAGCGCACCAAGGTACGGGATCCGGCCGATATCGGCGACCCGCTGGCCAAGGCTGACGATCAGCTCCGGACGGGTGCGGGACGGCGCGGTTACCACGCCGGCGGGCCGGCCCTCCCAGTGCCACGCGGCCAGCACCTTGACGACCGCCGCGACGAGGTCATCGGGAACCGGGCCGTCGGGTTCGGCCGAGGCCAGCACGGCGCGCAGCCGGGGGCCCCAGCCCAGGTCGGTCAGCCTGCCCAGGGCGCGGCCCGGCTCGGCCGCCAGCCCTGGCGGGATCTTACCGGCCGCATCGATGCCCAGTTCTCTCATCCCGGTCGGCCACATCTTCCGTGGCGTGACCTCAATCCCGGGGCGGAGCAGCCGGTCCCGGGCGGCAGCGGCGCCGGCCTCGGACACAGCGAGCGGCCACGGTCGCTGCGTGCAGTTGTCGCACCGCCCGCACCGGGCCGCCGCCGGATCGTCCAGTTCGCGGCGTAGGTACTCCATCCGGCATTCGCCCGTGGCGATGTATCCGAGCATCGCCTGCTGCTCGCGGGATCGCTCGGCCGCCACGCGCGTGTAGCGATCTGAGTCGTAGGCCCACGGGCGTCCCGTCGCCGCCCAGCCGCCGCTGACCCGGCGGACCGCGCCGTCCACGTCCAGCACTTTGAGCATCATCTCCAGCCGGCCGCGGCCCAGGTCCACCCTGGTCTCCAGGGCGGCGGTGGACAACGGTGTGCCTGCCTCGGCGAGCGCGGCGAGCGTGCCGCGGACCACCGGTTCCGGCGGGAAGGCCAGTGACGCGAAGTAGGCCCAGATGTCGGCGTCTTCCCGGCCGGGCAGCAAGATAACCTCGGCGCGCTGCACGCCGCGCCCGGCCCGGCCGATCTGCTGGTAATACGCGATGGGTGACTGCGGGGCTCCCAGGTGCACGACGAAACCCAGGTCGGGCTTGTCGAACCCCATGCCGAGGGCGCTGGTCGCCACCAGGGCCTTGAGCTCGTTGCCGAGCAGGGCGTCCTCCGCGGCCGTGCGCTGCGAATGCTCGTCCTTTCCCGTGTATGAGGCGACCTCGTAGCCGCGTTCGCGCAGGAAGGCCGCAGTGTCCTGGGCAGCCGCCACGGTCAGGGTGTAGACGATGCCCGAGCCGGGCAGCTCGCCGAGATGTTCCGCCAGCCAGGCGAGTCGCTGCTGGGGGGCGGCCAGCCGGACAACGGCGAGACGCAGGCTGTCGCGGTCCAGCGGGCCGCGCAGGACCAGCGTCTCAGGTTCCCGCCCGGCGCCAAGCTGCTCGGCGACATCGCGGGTGACCCGGGCGTTGGCGGTCGCCGTGGTCGCGAGCACGGGGACGCCTGGTGGCAGTTCGTCCAGCAGGGTGCGCAGCCGCCGGTAGTCGGGCCGGAAGTCGTGGCCCCAGTCGGAGATGCAGTGCGCCTCGTCCACGACCAGCATCCCCGCGGCCGCGATCAGCTTGGGCAGCACCATGTCACGGAAGCCCGGATTGTTCAGCCGTTCCGGGCTGACCAGCAGCACGTCCACGGATCCCGCCGACACCTCGGCGTAGACGTCCTCCCACTGTTCGGCGTTGGCCGAGTTCACCGTGCGAGCGTGGATTCCGGCCCTGTCCGCCGCCTCGATCTGGTTGCGCATGAGGGCCAGCAGCGGGGAAACGATGACGGTCGGGCCGGCGTCGCGAGCCCGCAACAACGCCGTGGCGACGAAGTACACCGCCGACTTGCCCCAGCCGGTGCGCTGCACCACGAGCGCCCGGCGGCGCTCGGCGACCAGCGCGCTGATCGCTGTCCACTGATCCGCGCGCAGGCTGGCCGCTTCGCCCGCCAGGGCGCGCAGGCATTTCTCGGCTTCGTCCCGCAATTCGCTGGCAGGTTCGTCGTCAGCCATGTGCTCCTTCGTACCAGCCAGCTGCGGATCAGCTCATCTGGGTTATGTCATACTCTGGCAAACATCGGATGTGTGCGAACGTCGGTGAGCGGAGGGGTACTGCCGTGGCGCTGACCGACGAGGCTATCGAAAAGATTAAGTCAATGATTGTCTCGGGCACGCTGCGGGCGGGGGACCGGCTGCCCAAGGAGGCGGATCTCGCCGCCGAACTGGGGCTCTCGCGTAGTTCCCTGCGAGAGGCGGTCAAGGCGCTGTCGCTGGTCAACATCCTCGATGTACGGCGCGGCGACGGCACCTACGTGACCAGCCTGCAGCCGCCTCTCCTGCTGGAGGCGCTCAGTTTTATCGTCGACTTCCACCGCGACGCCGCGGTGCTCGAGTTCCTTCAGGTACGGCGCATCCTGGAGCCCGCGGCGGCCGCGATGGCGGCGGAGCGCATCAGCGACGAGGAGATCGAGGGCCTTGGCCGGCTGCTGGACAGCCTCGGGCCCCACCCGGACGTGGAGGCTCTGGTCGCCAACGACCTGGAGTTCCATCGGCGGATCTCGGCCTGCTGCGGAAACTCGGTGCTCTGCTCGTTGCTGGAGTCGCTGTCCGGGCCCACGTTCCGGGCCCGGGTCTGGCGTGGCCTCACCCAGGCGGGCTCGACCGAGCGCACCCTCGCCGAACACCGCGCCATCCTGGACGCACTCGCCTCCCGCGACCCCGAGGTCGTCAGGTCCTGGTCAACCGCGCATATTGCCAGCGTGCAGCAGTGGCTCGCCTCGGTGCTCTGACCGTTCCTGCGCCGCGAGGCGGCACCCGCACCTCTTCGGCTCGCTGTCGTGCGATTCATGCCCCGCAGGATGTCCCCCGGGCAGGGTTATGCCCGGGGTTCCGGGGGTTGTCCCCCGGGTTAGCAGGGTTATGCCCGGGGTTCCGGGGGTTGTCCCCCGGGTTAGCAGGGTTATGCCCGGGGTTCCGGGGGTTGTCCCCCGGGCTAGCAGGGTTATGCCCGGGAGGTCCGGGGGTTGTCCCCCGGGCTAGCAGGCGCGAGGCCGTAGACCGTGACGCCGTTGCCGGCGAAGACGGCGTCGAGTTCGGCGGGGCCGAGGTGGCCGCCGAGCGTTTCCCTGGCGAGGGCGAGTACCTGGCTGTAGCTGGCGGCGAGCGTGCAGACCGGCCAGTCGGACCCGAACATCAGGCGGCCCGGCCCGAAGCATTCCAGCAGCCAGCGAGCGTACGGGGCGACCTGCGGGACCGTCCAGCCGGCCGCCGCCTCGGTCACCAGGCCGGACAGCTTGCATGTCACGTTCGGCCTGCAGGCCAGTTCCGCGACCAGGCTCGACCACGGTTCGAGGCGGCCCGACGCGATGTCCGGCTTCGCCCCATGATCGAGGACGAAGCGCATCTCGCCCAGGTCGCTGGCCAGGCGGAGCGCCGCGGGCAGTTGCGCCGGGTGGACCAGCAGGTCGTAGGCCAGGCCAGCGTCACCGACGGCCCGTATCCCGCGCCGCACCTCGCGCCGGTCCAGCCACGCCGGATCCGGCTCGTCCTGGACCAGGTGGCGGATGCCGACGAGCCGGCCGCCGCCTGGCAGTTGCCGCAGCCGGGTGATCTCGGCCGCCACGCCGGGGGCGGTCAGGTCGGTCCAGCCCACCACGCCTGCGATCACGCCCGGCGCGGCGGCCAGGGCCAGGAACTCCTCGGTCTCCGCCGCGCTGGCCAGCACCTGCACGAGAACGCTGGCACTCACCCCGTGCTGCGCCGCGACCCGGGCGTAGTCCGCGGCGCTGAACCGGCGGCGGAGCGCCGGGAGCCCGTCGAGCCAGGCGTGCGCCCGGGTACCGGGATCCCAGACGTGCTGGTGCGCGTCAATGATCATGTGCCCGAGCGCCACGCGGCGCCGTCCGGGAAGGAGTACTCCTTCACCGAGTCCGGCCTGAACTCCGCGGACAGCCCGGGGCCGGCCGGCGTGACGTAGCGGCCCCGTTGCACCCGGGCGGGCGCGGTGAAGTGCTCGTGCAGGTGGTCGATCCACTCGATCTGGCGGCCGTCCGTCGTCCCGGACAGCGCGACGTAATCGAACATCGACAGATGCTGGACCATCTCGCACAGGCCGACGCCGCCCGCGTGCGGGCAGACCGGGACGCCGAATTTCGCGGCGAGGAGCAGGTTCGCGATGTTCTCGTTCACCCCGGCCACCCGGCAGGCATCGACCTGCATGATGTCGATCGCCTCCGCCTGGAGAAGTTGCTTGAAGATGACGCGGTTGGCGACATGCTCGCCGGTGGCGACCCGGACCGGCCGCACACCGCGCCGGATCCGTGCGGTGCCGAGGATGTCATCGGGGCTGGTCGGCTCCTCGATCCAGGCAGGCCGGAACCGGGCCAGCTCGCGGGTCCAGGTGATCGCGGCCGGCACGTCCCACACCTGGTTCGCGTCCAGCGCAATGGCGACGTCCTCCCCGACGGCGCTCCGGGCAATCCCGCAGCGCCGCACGTCGTCGTCCAGATTCCGGCCCACCTTGAGCTTGACCTGGGTGAAGCCGTCCTGGACGGACTCCGCGCACAGCTCCGCGAGCAACTCGTCGGAGTAGCCGAGCCAGCCGGGCGCGGTGGTGTAGGCGGGGTAGCCGTCACGCTGCAATGCCTGGCCGCGCCCAGCTTTCCCGATCGCGCCCCGTTCGAGCAGTTCGAGGGCGTCATCGGGGGTGAGCGCGTCGGTGAGATACCGGAAATCCACCAGCGACACGATCTCTTCGGCGGACATGTCGGCGAGGAATCGCCACAGTGGCTTTCCCGCGAGCCGGGCGGCCAGGTCCCAGCAGGCGTTGATCACCGCCCCGATGGCCATGTGGACGACCCCGCGCTCAGGCCCGAGCCAGCGCAGCGGGCTGTCGCCGACGAGTGCCCGGGACAGCGCGCCGAGGTCGGACAGGATCTCGTCGAGGTCACGCCCGGCCAGGAATGGCTCAAGCGCCTGGATCGCCGTGAGCTGGATGTCGTTACCGCGCCCGATGGTGAAGACATGGGCGTGCCCGGCCAGCCCGTCCGCCGCATCGGTCCGGATCACCAGGGCCGCGGCCGAGTAGTCCGGGCTCTGGTTCATCGCGTCCGACCCGTCTAGCGTCCGCGACGTCGGGAAACGGACGTCAAAGGTGTCGAAGCCAACAATGGTGGTCATCAGTCGCGCCCGTCGGTCAGTCGGCTGCAGGTCACTCGGCTGCCGCCTCGCCGCCGATCACCCTGGCCAGGAGAAGCGCGACGAGGATGACCGCGCCGTCGATGGCCTCGATCCAGTAGTTGGGCGCGTTGGCCAGGTCCAGGATGTTCTGCACGATGCCGAGCAGGACCACACCGGACGCCGCGCCCACCATGTTTCCCCGGCCACCCTGCAGGCTCACGCCCCCGATCACCGCGGCCGCGAACACCGAGAAAATGATGCCCTCCTGGTAGCCCTGCTGGCCGGTGACGGCCGAGACGCGGCCGGCTTCCATCAGGCCGCCGATCGCCGCGAGGACGCTGCCGGCGATGTAGACGCCGATCCTGATCCGGTCGACCTTGATCCCCGCGGCGCGCGCCGCCGCCCGGTTGCCGCCCACCGCATAGATCGCGCGGCCGGTGCGGTGGTAGCGCAGGAAGATCCCGACACCGACGAAGATGATCACCGCGACGACGAACGAGACAGGGACGGCCCCGAAGCTGGCCGAGCCTAGGTAAGCGAACGCGGGGGGAAGATTGAACAGTGTGTTGCCATGCACGATGCCCTGCTGCAGGCCGGCCAGGACGATCGTCATGCCGAGCGTCACGATGAACCCGTTCAGCCGGCCTTTGACGATCAGCAGCCCGTTCACTATGCCGACCGCCGCTCCTACCGCAAGCACGATGAGGATTCCGAGGTACGGATTCAGCTTGGTGCCCAGACCGAACGCGCTGGCGGGCACGATCAGCCAGGCGGCGACCATCGGGGCGAGCCCGTAAGTTCCCTCCAGGGCGAGGTCCATCCCGCCGATGAGCAGGATGAGGCTCTCACCGACCACGACCACGCCCAGCGCTGAGATCTGCTGGCCGATGCCAGAAATGTTGGAGACGGTGAGGAACGCGCTGTTGACGAAGGCGCCGACGACGATCAGCACACCGAGAACCGGCAACAGCGCGGCTTCGCGGATCAGCGAGACCGCTGCGGTGCGCCGGCTCCTGCCCTGGAGCACCGCTTCCACCTCAGCCCGGCCGTGGTCGGCGACTGCCGTGCCGCCAGAGTCCCCTGTCTCGGTCATTGAGGCCCCTGTCGGTCGGAGTTGGGCTGGCTGTCTGTGCGGCTGGCATCCCGGGTCATGCCCTCGGTCGCCGCGATGAGAGCCTCGCGGTCAAAGGGCGGCTCGGTGAACTCGGTGAAGCGCTCGCCGCGGACCAGCACGATGACGCGGTCACAGATGACCAGGTCGTCCAGCTCATCGGTGGCGAGCAGCAGCGCCGCTCCGGTCTCTGCGGTCACCCGGGCGAGCTCGGCCAGGAGCAGCGCCTTGGACGCCACGTCCACGCCCCGGGTCGGGGTGATCGCGACAATGAGCCGTGGCTTGCGGGCCAGGGCGCGGGCAGCGGTGACCTTCTGCTGGTTCCCGCCGGAAAGCTCGCCCACGGGCTGGCCCGGCCCCGTCGACATGATGGACAGCGCGCGGGCCAGCGGCGCCGCGGCCGCCGCCCTGCTCTGGGGGCGCAGGAAGCCTGCCAGCCGCGCCAGCCAGTCGGTGATCGTCATGGTGGCGTTCTCGGCGACGCCGAGAAGCGGCACGAAGCCGTCGGCCTGCCGGTCTTCGGGGAGGTAGCCCACCCCCGCCCGCAAGGCCAGGTCACGCCGTCCCGGGGCGAGCTGCTTCCCATCGAGGAGCACGTGGCCCGACTCATAGGGCGCGGCACCCGCGACGATCCTGGCCAGCGTGCTGACACCGGCGCTGAGCAGGCCTGTGATGCCGACCCGCTCGCCGGGCAGCAGCTGGAGCGAGGTATCCCTGACCCGCCCGGCCGGTGACTCCGCGGAGACATGATCGATCACCAGGAGGGGCGCGCCCTGGTCTGCCGCTGAGCCGGCCAGTGCCGCCGGGGCCGCCAGCGCGGTGCCGGGCGGCTGGGCGCCGGCGGCTGCCTCCGCCGAGGCGGCACGCGTCAGCTCGGCCCGGGTCGCTGCCACGTCTGGGCCGACCATCGCGGTCACCAGGTCGTCCTTGGAAAGCCCGGCGGCTGGCCCGGTGAGCACCAGTTCGCCGTCCCGGATCACCGCGACGTCCTGGCAGATCTCGAAGACTTCCTCAAGGTGGTGCGAGATGTAAAGGATCGCGACACCGCTCGCGGTGAGCTGCCTGACCCGCGCGAACAGCCGCTCGATGGCGCCGCGCTCAAGCGCCGCGGTGGGTTCGTCGAGCAGCAGGCAGCGCGTCCCGGCGGCCAGTGCCCTGGCGATCTCCACGATCTGGCGCTGCTCGACGGTGAGGTCCGCGCAGGGCTGGCGCACATCGATCTCGAAGCCCCACTCGGCCATGACCTGGCGGGTCTGCTCTCTCATCCGCCGCCAGTCGACCAGGCCCGCCCGCCGGGGCTGGCGGCCGAGGAACACGTTCTCGGCGACGGTGAGCCTGGGCACCACCATGGATTGCTGGAATACGGTGGCGATCTGGCCGCGCCAGGCGCCGACGTTGCCGAGCGGTGGCGCCGGCTTGCCGTCGAACCGGACTTCGCCGCTGTCGGCGGGGTAGATGCCGCTCAGGATCGACACCAGCGTGGACTTCCCCGCACCGTTTCGCCCCACCAGGCCGAGGCAGCGTCCCGGGTGCAGGGTGAGATCCACCCCGCGCAGTGCCTGCGTGCTGCCGAACTGCTTGTGGATGCCTGCCGCCTCGGCTGCCGGTGCGGCAGCCGAGGCGGCAGGCACGATCCGCTCGGTCATCCAGCCGAGGCAGACGAGCTGCAGACGCCGCCGTGTGCGTTGCCGTAGACGTTGCCCCAGAGTTGTGCGTCGGTGACCGGCGTGGTGATCACGTTCCCGGTCAGCCCGTCGACCGGCTTGACCGTGATGGTCGTGGCGGCCTTCGTGACGAACGGGGCGACGATCGGGTCGCCGAGGTTCGTGTCGCTCTGGTAGGTGAGCGTCTGCAGGGTGGGCGCGCCGCCGCCGGGCTGGCCTGCCTTCAGCACGACGCCCTTGGCGGCGTCCAGCCCGTACTTGAGCGCCCAGTAGGCGTACAGGTTTGCTGGCTGGGACTGGGACGCGCTGGTCGTGCCCGCGGAGATGTCGCACATCTCGAACGGCACCCCGTCGTCACTGACCACGGCGACCTTGCCGGTCAGGCCCTTGGACTTGAGCAGCGGGAGGATGCCGGTGTCCGGGCTGCTCCACTGCGAGTAGATGGCCTTCAGGTTGCTGCCGTACGCGTTCACCGCGTTCTGTGCGTCGGTGACCGCTGTCGCGTCGGTCCAGACCGTAGGATCCTTGAGGATCTTGACCGCTGGGTCGTTGGCGGCCATGCACGCGTTGAACGCGTTGGTCCGGTCCGCGCCGTTCGATGAGGTCAGGTCGCCCTCCAGGTCGAGGACATAGCCGGACTTCACCTTAGAGCCAATGTAGGCGCATGCGTCGAGGCCGTACAGCAGGTTGGAGGCGCGGACCACCATGTACACCTTGCCGACCCCCACGATCGTGTCGACCGAGATCAGCTTCACATGGTGGGCGGCCGCGTAGCTGATGGCCGGGCCAAGGCTGGTCGCGGTCTCGGGGTTCACGATGACGGCCTTGGCGCCTTCGTTGACGAGTTCCTCGATCTGCTGGTTCTGCAGGCTGGCGCTTGCTGCAGAGAGGAGCGGGCCGAGCAGCTTGATGTTCAGTTGCTTGGCGTACTGGGTCTCGTAATTGATGTACGCGGACCAGAACGCCGTGTTGTTGTAGGTGAGGTCGACGCCGATAGCGACCGGCCCCGATTTCGATGCGCTGGTGCTGCTCCCGCTGCTGGCGCTGCCGCCGCCGCTGGAAGCGCACCCGGCGAGCAGCGCCACGGCCGCGATCGCGGCCGAGGCGGGCAGGCCGAAACGTCTGCGAAGTGCCATCGGTCCTCCTGTGTTCACTCCCTCGGGCCGGCGGCCCGCGCCCTCGCGTTCCGCCAGTGATGCGGCGCCGTGGTCGTGTGCCTGGAAAATAGATCCGATGTATCGGGCATGTCAACGCCGATCGTGGCGGAAGCGGCAGACCGTCATCGAAACGATATGTCGTTCTTAAGATGGCTTTCGGGAGCCGCCACCTGCGCCGGGGCCATCCGGGCGCGGCTTCAGTCATCGGATCTCTAGTCGTCCGGTCGGCTCATCGCCCGATCGTCCGGGTCCCTCCGCAGTCGACGGCAGCAGCGGCCAAGCCACTCCGGTGTCGTGCGGCGGGGGTTGTCTGGCCCGATGGGAGTGCTGGCCCGATGGGAGTGCTGGCCCGATGGGAGTGCTGGTGCTCGCGCGGTGGTGAGCCGTGGCTACCGCCGCAGGGGCTAGGACCGCCCTGGCGGATGCGGGCGCCACCGGCACGGTCAGGTAGCCGGACTTTCTCAGTTCTCCTGTCATGACCAACTCCGAGCGCGGGCCGCAGGAGCTTGTGCCCGGAAATAAGCCGTTGCGCTACCCATCGTCCGCAGCTACTGTTAATAACAAGCAATACGCCAGACGGAAGGAACACCCGTGAATCCCTGGTCGGCCGGTTATCAGCAAGACGAAAGGCATGCCTGCATGCCTGCGTCCTTGCGACCGACCTGCATCCTGGGGATCCAGGAGGCTTCTGGATAGGAACAGCAAGTTCCGGCCAGGAGCCGCTCGCAGGGAAACCTGACGGGCGGCTTTTCATATGCGTTGGGATGACCCAGCGGCTAGGGGTCCGGTCTCCAAAACCGGCGGAATGCGTGTTCGACTCACGCCATCCCTGCGAAGCACCACCTATAGGTGAACGTGCCTGAGCATTGACAATTCCACAGCGGAACACCATGAACGACACAGGCCACCCGGGACGGAAGTATGTGAGCCCGGACAAGGCCTGTGGTACGGCGGGTGCCCTTGTTCGGCGAGGGCACCCGCATGGGCTGCTAGCTCCAACTGGGAGAGCGCCTGGCCTGCACCCAGGGGGTTCTCGGTTCGAATCCGAGGCGGTCCACTGACGGGATGAAGGGGATATGGTGCCCCGCCTGGCCTGGGCCCAGGAGAAACGGCGTTCGAATCGCTGCATCCCGACGCATGGTTTCCTAGCTCATCGGGTAGAGCGGCGGCGTGAAGTGCCGCAGGTGCGGGGTTCGAGCCCTCGGGGACCACTTTCCTGCCGAACACGCCTCACAAGCATTGTGGTGATGCGCCAGCCTTCCACGCTGGTGAGCGGGGTTCAATTCCCCGGTGGGGCTCCAGAACGAGTCGAAGCTGACCGGTTATCGGAAACCTTGGTTCGAATCCAAGCCATCCCCAGCCGGGATGGATGTCCCGGTCGGCGTACCCATATTCGTCCTGGTCTCGCGTCGTTAGCTCAATCGGCAGAGCACTTGACTCTTAATCAAGGGGTTGGGGGATCGTGGCCCTCACGACGCACTGTGCGGGCGAGAGGGAACTGGCCCACCTGACCTGCTCAAAACAGGCCGTCTGGGAGTTCGAATCTCCCCACCCGCACTCGATGCCGGGTCGGCTAACTAGGCAGGCCACGTGGTTCTGAGCCACGGCAGTCAAGGTTCGAATCCTTGCCCGGCAGCAGTGCCGTCACACACGGCTTGTGACCTTGCCCCCGTAAGGCAGGAGACCCGGGTCGGCACCGGGTGACGGCTCCATGTGCTCGTAGACCAATGGTAGGAGTCGCGGCGCTGAGTACGCCGACAGTGTGCGTTCGAATCGCACCGGGCACACGAAACTACGCCCTTCGGACCGGCGTTCCGCCTGCCCCTTGTAAGGGCGGCAGCCCGGCTCGACACCGGGGAAGGGCTCTTGATGGCCGGTTGCTCTGTCGGCAGGGGCCGCCCGGCTTTGACCCGGGAGTAGCGACGCTGGTTCGAGTCCAGCCCGGCCAGCGCAGTTCACGCCCTCATAGCTCAATGGCGGAGCACGTCCTCGGTAAGGACGCGGCCGGAGGATCGGTACCTCCTGAGGGCTCCATACGGATGTAGCTCAGTGGTCAGAGCGCGGCGTCGCCATCGCCGAGGTCCCGGGTTCGAGACCCGGTATCCGCTCCACGCCCTTCTAGCCCAACAGGTAGAGGCGCGCGGGTCCAAGAGGTAGAGGTGTCAGAGCCTGTCCCGCTCCAAGTCGATCACATTGATGGTGACTTCCTGAACAACCTGATCACGAACCTAAAGATCCTCTGTGCCAACTGCCACATGCAGACTGAGACATAGGGATTCAAGGGAGCCGGCGCAGGCCGGTTCAAGCGCTGGTGGCGTAATTGGCAGCCGCGCACGCCTCAGAAGCGTGTGTCTTCGGACGTGAGGGTTCGACCCCCTCCCGGCGCACGATGGAGAGTGAACCAGTCAGGGCGCTGGGCCTCGCTGCTAACGAGTGCGCGCCCCCGGGCGTGGGCTTCAATTGCTCCGCTCTCCGCTCATGGAAGGTGCCCCGCCGGCGTGGGAACAGGTCCCGAAAACCTGCATGCGGGGTCCTCTCGGGCCCCGGGGGATCGACACCTCCACCTTCCGCCAGGGGCAACTACCCAACCGACGCTGATGACAATTACTACGTCATCCCGATCTCGGAGGTCGGGGGAAAAGTGTCGGTCAGCCTCGGGACTATGCAGCACCGGAAGGTTGATCACTAAGTCCGGTTAGCTTAGCTCACAAGGAGGGCGCCGCTCTGACACAGCGGAGCCAAGGAGGCAGCACCTCTACTGGGCACACCCGCGCGGGAGGCCGGAGGGTCGGAACCTCCAGCGGGTACCAAGCTCTCATGGTGAAACGGAGATCATGACGGATTACGAATCCGTCGTTGGAGGTTCGAGTCCTCCTGGGAGCACGCAAGCCCGGTTAGCTCAGCGGTAGAGCGCCTGTTTCACACACAGGAGGTCCGGCGGTCGGCACGTCGATCGGGCACCGTGGTGGATATAGCTCAGTGGCAGAGCGCCTGGTTGTGGCCCCGGAGATATGGGTTCGATACCCGTTATTCACCCCAGGCGCGAGTTGAGCAGGCGGTGTGCTCTGCGGGCCGTAACCCCGTCGCCTCGGCACTGAAGGTTCGATTCCTTCCTCGCGCACGATGCTTCCATGGTCCAGTGGACAGGACTCCGTCCCCCGAAGGCGGCAGCGCAGGTTCGAGTCCTGCTGGAAGCGCTGGTGGCTCATAGTGCAGAGGACAGCATGGCTTCCTCCTAAGAAGCAGGCGGACGTTCGAATCGTCCTGAGCCCGCGCATGACCGCATGACCGAGTGGCTGAGGTAGCAGTCTGCAAAACTGTGCACGGCGGTTCGATTCCGCCTGCGGTCTCACAATGGTGTTCCACTGTGGGCTCATCGTGCCGAAGAACCGCCCGGCCGTGTTCGCCCTGGCCGCGGCGTTCGCCCATGGGAGCCCGGCCACGGTGCAGGCCGCCAAGGGCGCGTTCACGGAGGTGGTGCGTACCACCGACCACCTGTCCATGTTCTTCGGCTACGACAAGCAGCCCGAAGGCAAGCGCACCCCGCAGGGCACGGCGCCGGTGACCGGCCGGGCGCTGAGGACGGCGCTTGGGTCGTGGTTCCTGGTCCCAGAGGTGAACCGCGTCGCGTGGAAGGCGTGCAAGGCGCGCCAGCGGGTCACCCCGGCGCAGGTACAACCCGAGGCTCGGGTGGTTGTCGCGGCCATGGCGGCGAACGGTTACGCCATCGGCGAGCCGCGGGACGCGGGGGTGCTCGCCGTCGCCGGGATGGACGCCTCGCTGCCGAAGGTCGTGTCCGCGTTCATCCGCTGAGCCGGACGGGGCCGGGCTAGCGGAGTGCCTGGCCAGGCGGCCGGAGGCGCAGCCCGGACATACCGCCGTCGACGGCCAGGGCGATCCCCGTCGTCGCCCCGGACAGCGGGCTGGCCAGGTAGGCGATGGCCGCGGCGACCTCGGCCGCGGAGACCAGCCGGCCCATCGGCTGGCGCGCGGCCAGCGCGGCGCGCTCCGCTGCGGGATCGGGCGACGCGTCGAGCAGACGCGATACCCACGGGGTGTCCGCCGTCCCCGGGCTGACGCAGGCCACCCGGATCCCGTCGGCCACGTGATCGGCGGCCATCGCGAGGGTCAGCGAGTAGACCGCCCCCTTGGTCGCCGAATACAGGGCACGCTGCGGCAGGCCGGCGCTGGCCACGATCGAGCAGGTGTTGACGATGACCGCCGCGCCCCGCCGCTGGGCCGCGCGGCGCAGGTGCGGCAGCGCGGCTCGGCTGGTGCGGACCATGCCGAACACGTTCACCTCGAAAACCCGCCGCCACTCCTCATCGTCGTTGTCCTCCACCGTGCCGATGGCGCCGATGCCCGCGTTGTTCACCAGGATGTCGATGCCGCCCAGCGTGGCGGCCGCCGCGCCGACCGCGGCCCGCACCGCGGCATCGTCGCTGACATCGGCGACGACCGCGTCGATGCCTCCGAGGTCCCCCACGCGGGGGTTGTCCCGGTCCAGGATCGTGACCCGCGCGCCCCGGGCCGCCAGGTGCTGGGCGGTGGCCAGCCCGATGCCGGAGGCGCCGCCGGTGACCAGGGCCGCGAGTCCGTCGAATTCTCCTGCGGTCATGGGGTGCCTCTCGTTGTGGTGGCCATTGTGGTTGAGGGTGCGATAGGAGTAGAAACAGACATCCGATGTATAGCCGACGACTACGCCGACCGTCCAACCGGCGGCAGGCGCCGAGCGTGCCGCGGCGTCACCCGACCTGGCCGGTAGTGGCCGCTCAGCGGTCAGACCTGGTCAGGCAGGCCGGAAGCGCCACCGTTACGATGTGAGCCCGGGCTTCGCCTCGTCCGGGCCCCTGACCGCCTGAAGGGCCCATGCGGATTGCACTCTTCGTGACCTGCCTGGCTGACACGATGTTCCCGGAAGCCGGGAAGGCAGTGGTGACGCTGCTGGAGCGGCTGGGTCACGAGGTGGTCTTCCCGATGGACCAGACCTGCTGCGGGCAGATGCACCTGAATTCTGGGTACCGGCGCGAGGCACTGCCTTTGGTGACTGGCTTCACCCAAGCGTTCGGGAAATTCGACGCGATTGTCACGCCATCGGCGTCCTGCGCGGCGATGGTCCGTGAGTACCACCCTGCCATGGCGGCGAGCACCGGTGACCGCGCGCTGGCCAGGGACGCCGAGCGGATCGCGCCCCGGGTGCACGAGCTGTCCGGGCTGCTGGTGAACGTGCTGGGGGTCACGGACGTGGGCGCGTACTTCCCGCACCGGGTGACCTACCACCCCAGCTGCCACTCGCTGCGGATGATGCGGGTCGGCGACGCGCCGCTGCGGCTGCTGCGCGCGGTGCGCGGGATCGACCTGGTCGATCTGCCCGGCGCCGAGACGTGCTGCGGCTTCGGCGGCACGTTCTCGCTCAAGAACCCGGACGTGTCGGCCGCGATGTGCTCGGACAAGGTTTCCGCCGTGCTGCAGACCGGTGCCCAGGTGCTCTGCTCCTCCGACAACTCGTGCCTCATGCACGTCGGCGGTGCGCTGGCCCGGCAGCGGACGGGGGTCGCCACCATGCATCTGGCCGAGATACTGGCCAGCACCGAGAGCGCAGGCACCGGGAGCGCGAGTACCGGAAGCACGGGTACCGGAAGCACGGGTACCGGAAGCACGGGCGCCGGAAGCACGGGCGCGGGGCGGGGGAGCGGCGCATGAGCATGCCCACCTACCTCGGTATGCCGGCCTTCCCCGAGGCCGCCGCCACTGCCCTGCAGGACTCCCAGCTGCGCCGTAACCTCGCGCACGCCACCGGCGCCATCCGGGTGAAGCGGGCGGCCGCCGTCGGCGAGCTTTCCGACTGGGCGCAGCTGCGCGCCGCGGCCAAGGCGATCAAGGATCACACCCTGGCCCACCTGGACGTCTACCTGACCCGCCTGGAGGAGCGGGTGGTCAGCGCGGGCGGCCAGGTGCACTGGGCAGCCGATGCCGCCGAGGCGAACGCCATCGTGGTCTCCCTGGTCCGGGCGGCGGGAGCCGATCAGGTGGTCAAGGTGAAGTCCATGGTCACTCAGGAGACCGGCCTCAACGAGGCGCTGGCCGCCGAGCATATCCACGCGCTGGAAACCGATCTCGCCGAACTCATCATCCAGCTGGACGGGGACCGGCCCAGCCACATCCTCGTGCCGGCCATTCATCGCAACCGGGCCGAAATCAGGGACATCTTCCTGCGTGATATGCCGGGTGCGCCAGCCGGGCTCACCGACCAGCCTTCGGATCTGGCCGGGGCGGCGCGGTCCTACCTGCGGCGCACGTTCTTGCAGGCCACGGTGGGAATCTCGGGCGCCAACTTCGCCATCGCCGACACCGGCACGCTGGTCGTCGTCGAATCCGAGGGCAACGGCCGGATGTGCGTGACGCTGCCCGAGACGCTGATCTCCGTGGTGGGCATCGAGAAGCTGCTGCCCTCGTGGCGTGACCTGGAGGTGTTCCTCGCGCTGCTGCCCCGGTCGTCCACCGCCGAGCGGATGAATCCCTACACGTCCACGTGGACCGGCGTGACCCCGGGCGACGGCCCGGGGGCGTTCCACCTGGTGCTGCTGGACAACGGCCGGACCGGCGCGCTGGCAGATGCCACTGGTCGCCAGGCACTGCGCTGCATCCGCTGCTCGGCCTGCCTTAACGTGTGCCCGGTCTACGAGCGGACCGGTGGGCACGCCTACGGCTCGCCCTACCCGGGACCGATCGGGGCGATCATCACGCCGCTGCTTCGCGGCGTGACCTCGCCGATCGACGCTTCGCTGCCGTACGCCTCCAGTCTCTGCGGTGCCTGCTACGACGTGTGCCCGGTGGCGATCAACATCCCGGAGGCGCTGGTGCACCTGCGCGGGAAAGTGGTGGACGCGAAACGGCACGGCTTTCCTACCCCTGAACGAATGGCCATGGGTGCTGCCGCATGGACGTTGCGATCACCTCGGCGGCTGGGCCTGGCCCAGCGCGCGGCGTCGGGGAGCCGGAGGCTGGTGGCGCGTCGCGGCTGGATCAGGCGGCTGCCGCCGCCGCTCAGCGGGTGGACCCGGACGCGGGACGCGCCTGCGCCGCCACCCGAGTCGTTCCGCGCCTGGTGGGCCCGGACCCGGGGAACAGGTCATGACTGAACCCCAATCGCCCGGCCCCCGGACCGGCGGCAGTCCCGGCACGGGCCAAGGGGCCCGGGAACGGGTGCTACGCCGGGTCCGCGCGGCGATCGGGGATGACGTGGCTGACCGGGAGCGGCGTGTCGACACCGAGTACGCCGCGCTGCCGCGTAAGTACCTGGCCGCCCATCACGAGCCCGCTGACCACGACATCGTCGCGCTGTTCACCGAGCGGGCCGCCGACTACCGTGCCGTAGTCGAGCGGGTCCCGGTCAGCGCGTTGCCGGCTGCGGTCGCCCGGGTGCTCGGCGAGCGGGCGGCCTCGGTTTCTGCGGCTGCGAGAGCTTCGTTCATCGTGCCGCAGGGGCTGCCGGGCGAGTGGCTGGCCCGGTGCGCCGAGGACTGTCCCGGTGCCGCGCTCATCACCGACGACCCGCCGCTGGCCACCGCGGTCCTGGACGCCGCCGCGGGCGTGGTGACCGGGTGCGCCGTGGCGATCGCCGAGACCGGGACCATCGTGCTGGACCACGGCCCGGGTCAGGGCCGCCGCGCACTCACCCTGGTGCCCGACTTCCACCTCGTGGTGGTCATACATGATCAGGTGGCCGCCGACCTGCCTGGCGCTTTCGCCAGGCTGGACCCGGCCCGGCCGCACACGCTGATCTCGGGCCCCTCAGCGACCAGCGACATCGAACTGGTCCGGGTCGAGGGCGTGCACGGCCCGCGCACTCTGCACGTGCTCATCGCCGATCCCGGCTAGCCGGGTACGTCAGGCGGTGGGACTGATGTACCCGGCTGTCAGCAGCACGGAAAGCGGAGCATGCCGCTCAGTGTGCCGCACGGATCGTCTGGGCCAGGACGCCGTTGTTCGTTTCGAGGATGGACATGCTGAGCGGCCGCCCGTTGAGCGTGACGGTGGGGGTCGCGTTGATGCCGCTGCTGACGATCCGGTTGCTGAGCGGCACGATCTGGGCCGCGTACCGCTGCGACGTCACGCACTGGGTGAAGGCGCCGCTGGTGAGGCCGATCTGACGGCCGAAGGCCAGCAACTGGGAGATCGGGAACCCGTGCTGGGCGGTCTCGGCCGGCTGGTTGGCATAGAGGAGATCGTGGTACCTCACCCACGAGCCGGCTGGCACGCACCGGGCCGCCGCCCAGGCACGGGTGGAGTTCGCCTGACGTGGCTGGCTGCCCACGAAGATCGTGAACAGGTGGTATATGACCTTGACCCGGCCCTGGTATGCGAGTTTCTCGATCGTGCCGCCGTTGGCCAGCTCGAACGCATCGCAGACGGAGCACTGGTAGTCCTCGTAGACCTGGAGGACCGGCTGGGCGACGCTGGGCTGGGTCATGGTCACGGTGTCTCCCGCAGTTAGGGCAGCGGGGGCGTAGGGACCTCCGTAGACCGAGGGATACGAGTCCGCGCGGCGGTGCTGGACGAGGACTCCGGCGGCCACCAGGATCAGGACCAGGATGACGATGCCGGCGACCAGTTCCCGGCGCCGCACACGCTGCGGCTGTGCCTGCGGCTGTGCCTGCGGCGGCGGCTGTGCCTGCGGCGGCGGGGCAAGGAGAGACATTAGTAACACTTTGGAGTTATTAGAGTACGTTCCGTAACGAACGTCATGACGTCAGCATACATTGCTGGTCAATACGGATACGTCGGCTTGCTACCCGCTTACCGCGGGCCTAGGTGGCCAGCTCATCACTGTGTCCCGGCAGTCGGTCACGGTGTCCCGCACTCCGGGCATAGGCCGAACAGCTCGACCGTGTGGTCGACAGCGGTGAAGCCGGCCTCGGCGGCGACCTGCTCGGCCCAGCGTTCTACGGCGCGTCCCTCGACCTCGACGCTGCGCCCGCATTGGCGGCAGGTCAGGTGGTGATGGTGGGCGTGGCTCGCGCACCGGCGGTAGAGCGTCTCGCCGCTGGTGTCACGGATTGTGTCGACCCGGCCGTCTTCACTCAGCACCTGCAGGTGCCGGTAGACAGTGGTGAGACCTATATGCTCGCCTCGCCGGCGCAGTTCCGCATGGATCTGCTGTGCGCTGCAGAAACCGGGCAGGCTATCGAGCGCCGCGGACAGCGCCTCTGCCTGCCGGGTGCCGCGGACCCGGGTGCCGCCGAGCGGGGGTTTAGCGGGCACAGGCGTCACAACCGCACACTAGCAGGCTTCCTTCCATGCTCCCCGGCCATGCTCCCCGGCCTCGCGCGCCGGCCCCGCAGGCGCGATCCGGGTCCTGCGCCAGGCCGCCCAGCCGCGGCCGGCACCGTAGCAGCCAGCGCCGATGGCACCGACGAAGAAGCTGACCGGCCAGTTCGTGTGGTAGGCCGCGGCGATCGCCGCCCATACGGTACCGACCGCGATGAGAACCGATAGCGCCATGGCGTGCATCGGCTTGTCGGTGAAGGACCGGGCCGCCGCCGGTGGGCCGATCATCAGGCTGAAGATCAGGAGCGCCCCGACCACAGGCAGCGTCATGCTCGTGGCCAGCGCGACGACCACGAGGAAGTACATCTCGGTCCGGTTGCTGCGCACCCCGCGTGCTTCGGCGAGTTCCGGCATCACCGATGTGAGCAGCAGCGGGCGGTACAGGACCATGATCGTGGCGATGGACAGTGCGCCGAGCACCGCAATCGGGGCTATCTCGGCAACGCTGACCCCGAGCACCTCGCCGAACAAGAGGGCCTCAATTTCCTGTGAGTACTCGACGCTGAAGCTGAGGAACAGGGCGCCCAGGCCGAGCATCACGACCAGCGTCAGGGCCGTCGCCACGTCGCGCCGGCCGCGGCGGCCGAGCCAGCCGATGCCGAGCGCGCCGGCCAGGGAGGCCACCGCCAGCCCGATGAGGGTGTTGATGCCAAGGAGGCTTGCCCCCGCCGCCCCGGCGAAGGCGCCCTGCGGCACCGCGTCAGCGACGAACGCCGAGCCCCGCAGCACGATGAAAAACCCCACCACCCCGGCGACCACGGCGACGATGGTCGCCACGGCCCAGGTGTTCGCCATGAACCCGGAGAACATGGCCCTAGCCCTCCCCAGAGCCGGCCGCCGCCTGGGCCACAGCCCCCGCCGCGCGGCTGGCCCGGGATCGCGCCGCGGCCCGCCTCGTCCTCCGCGCCGCGGGCTGGCGGGCGAGAACGTAAAAGATGAAGACCAATGTCACAACGAAAAAGCTGACCGGCCAGCCGTGCCGCGCTGGTGGCCAGTAGAAGCTGTCCCATGCGAGCAGGACGCCCAGCCAGGTGGCGGCCAGGCCGATGAGAGCCGCCCAGATCATCGCCAGGCCAGGCCTGCTGGTCAGCCGCAGCCCGGTCGCGGCCGGCCCGATGAGCAACGCCGTGCTCAGGATCGCGCCGATGGTCATGGCCGACAATGACACGGCGACCGCGATCGCCACGAGGCACAGCAGCCCGACGATGCGCACCGGGATCCCTCGCACAACGGCCAGTTCTGTGCTCACGGAGCTAAGCAGCAGCGGGCGGTAGGCCGCCGCGACGATGCCGAGGCCCGTCACGCTCAGCAACGTGATGGCCGGGATTACCGAATTGCTGATGGTGAAGAGGGACCCGAACAGGATCGTGATCGCTGCGCCCGTTGTGTTGCTGTGGGTGGTGTCCCAGTAGAGGAACAGGGCCGCCAGGCCCAGGCCCGCTCCGCGCACGATGCCGGTGGCCAGGTCACTTCCTCGTGGCCGCCGGATTCCGATCATGTCCATGATCCCCGCCGCTACCACGCCGATGCCCACGAATCCCCACAGCGGGGAGATCCCGACCAGGAAGGATGCCGACCCGCCGGTAACGCTGATGTCCGCGAGTGCGTGGCCGGCGTAGGACTGCCCCCGGATCACCGCGAACGAGCCGACGATGCCGGACACCACCGCGACCACGCCGCCCGCTAGCAGGGCCAGCCGGACCGGCGCGTTCTGGAAGAAGCCCGGCTCGATGACGACGCTGAAAAAGTGGCTCACTGCTGGGTCACATGCTGCCGATGATGGGGGAGGCGGCCCGCTCATCGCGGCGAACCCCCGGGTCGTCGCGGTGGACGTCGATATCCGGGTGCGGGGCGCCGGGGATGTCGCCACGCCCGGCGATGACCAGGATCCGGTCATGGACGTGGATCACATCGACATGCTGGCCGTACAGGGCGCTGAGCACGTCGGACCGGACGACCTCGTCGGCGGTCCCGGATGCGGCCCGGCCGGCGGCCAGGTAAACGACCCGGTCCATGACGGGAAGCAGCGGGTTCATTTCATGGGCCGAGATCAGCACCGCGATCTGCTGTTCCTTCGCCAGCCGGGCGAGCAGCGTGACGACCTCCTGCTCGCTGGCGATGTCCAGGTTGGCCAGAGGCTCGTCCAGAAGCAGCAACTTAGGGCGGCTGATCAGCGCGTGGGCGATCAGCACCCGCTGCTGTTCCCCCCCGGACAGGTTCCCGACCCGTGCGTCGCCGAAGCTGTCCGCGCCTACCGCCCGCAGCATCTCGTCGATGAGTTTCCGGCGGCCCGGCGACGGCAGCGGGATACCGAGCCGTTGCCCGTCCAGCCCGAGCCCGACCAGGTCGCGCGCCCGGATCGGGATGTCCGGATCCAGCAGGATCTTCTGCGGAACGTAGCCGATCATCGAGTTGCGCCGCGAGCGCGGCTGGCCCCCGATGCGCACGGTCCCCTCAGCTGGTGCCTGGAGGCCGAGGATGACCCTCAGCAGGGTCGTCTTTCCCGCGCCGTTCGAGCCGATGAGGCCGACGAACTCGCCGCGGCGCAGGGTGAATCCGACGTCGTGCAGGATCTCGCGTCCGGACAGCCAGACGCTGACACCTTCGAGGGCGAGCACCTCGTCCTGGCTGTCAATCGAGTACTGGTAGGTCATTCACTTCAGCTTCTGCGTTGATACTTTGCCGGCCACGGCCCTCTGCAGCGCATTGACCTCGGCGAGCATCCATGACTGGTAGTCGTAGCCCGGCGTTGGCATGGTCTCGTACACGCCGACCACGGGGATGCCGTAACGGTGGGCCGTGGTCAGGAACGATGCGGTCAGCGAGTCGGTCACCTGCTGGTTGTACAGGAAGACCTTAACCTTGTGGCCGGCGAAGAGATTATTCTCCAGCGACACATACTGCGGCGGGGGGTCCACGCCGTTCATGACGTCGGCCTGAAAGGTGAACGGGGTGAGATTGTCCGTGCCGGCTGCTTGCAGCATGTAGTCGCCGACCGGTTCGGTGCTGGCCACCGGAGTCCCCGGGTAGGCCGCCTTGAACCTGGCGAGCGCCTGATACCAGGGCTGCAGTGAACGATCGAACGAGGCGGCGTTGGCCGTGAAGTACGCGGCGTGCGAGGGCTGCAGGGCGGCGAGGTCCCGGGCGATTTCTTTCGCGACCACGGGCATCGTGGCGGGCTTGTACCACAGGTGCGGGTTGGGGGTGCTGTCTGGCAGCCCGAGGAGGTTCTGCACGTCGATCACCTTGCGCTTGGCGTTCGGCGCCGCGGCCTCGATCTTGTTCATGTACGTGTCGTATCCGACGCCGTTCTGGACGACGAGTTCCGCGCTGCTGACGAGCTGGGCCACACTGGCGCTTGCCTCAAAGGTGTGCGGGTCCGTATTGGGGTTGCTCTCGATCGCGGTGACATGAACGTATTTGCCACCGATCTGGCCAAGGACGTTGGCGTACTCGTTCTCGGCTCCGACCGCCACGATGGTCGCGGTCGAATCGGCGGTGCTGGCCGGCACTGAACTGGATGAGCACCCGGCGCTCAGGATGGCCGCGGCGATCGACAGCGCCGCGAGCGCGGCACCGCTACGAATAGGCATCTGGCGGTCGGTCTCCGGTAGGTGTCGCTGGGGGGGTCGAAGAGGAAGGACGAGGGGGGGCGCCCTCAGATGAAAACGATAACCATTACGCATTCTAGCTGTCAAACCGCCCGTTCAGGCCAGGCTCGCCCGCCGCGGGGCTCAGAGCGTCGCTCCCGCGCTGACGTCACGCTGGCTGACCGCCAGCCACAAACCGGCATCCGGCTCGCTTTCCAGAACTGCCACCGGGTGGCGGTTAACTAGCACTGCGCACCTGCTGACCGGCGCTGTGGGCCTGCGCTGTGCCGCTGGCCCACAGCATTGGGTCAAGATGGAGGCATGGCAGACCGGCTCAAAGACGCCACCAGTCCCTACTTGCTCCAGCACGCAGGCAACCCGGTGGACTGGTGGTCCTGGGGCGACGCAGCCTTCACAGAGGCCCGGGCCCGCGATGTTCCCGTCCTGCTTTCTGTGGGTTATTCGGCTTGTCATTGGTGCCATGTGATGGCGCATGAGTCTTTCGAGGACGCACCGACCGCGGCCTTGATGAACGAGAACCTGGTCGCGATCAAAGTGGACCGCGAGGAGCGCCCCGACGTGGACGCCGTCTACATGGCCGCGACCCAGGCGATGACCGGTCAGGGTGGCTGGCCCATGACGGTCTTCATGACGCCGGACCGGGAGCCCTTCTTCTGCGGCACCTATTTCCCTCGCGAGCAGTTCCGGCGTCTGGTCGCCGGGGTGGGGAAGGCCTGGCGGGAGGATCGCGGCAACGTGACCGACCAGGCCCAGCGCATCGCCGCCGCGCTGGCCGAGCGTTCGGCGCCATGGCGTGGGGTGGTGGCCCAGTCGGGCGCGGCAGGTCTGCAGGAGGTGTGCGATCAGGCGGTCAGCGGGCTGGGTGCGGAGTACGACGCGGCCCGCGGTGGCTTCGGGAGAGCACCGAAGTTCCCGCCCTCGATGGTGCTGGAGTTCCTGCTCCGGCATTCCGAGCGGGTCCCGCCGGTCGACCGGGAACCGGCGCTGCTGATGGCGGCCGTCACCGCCGAGGCGATGGCCAGCGGGGGCATGTACGACCAGATCGGCGGGGGATTCGCGCGCTACTCGGTGGATGCGGACTGGGTGGTGCCGCACTTCGAGAAGATGCTCTACGACAACGCGTTGCTGGCGCGGGTCTACGCGCATCTATGGCGGCGCACCGGCTCGCCCCTGGCCCGGCGGGTGGCCAGGGAAACCTGCGCCTGGATGATCAGCGACCTGGGCACGGCCGAGGGCGGGTTCGCCTCGGCGCTTGACGCTGACAGCGGCGGCGAGGAAGGGCTCTTCTATACCTGGACCCCGGCCGAACTGACCGAGGCGCTCGGGCCCAGCGACGGGCAGTACGCGGCGGAGGTGTTCGGCGTCACCGAGTCCGGCACGTTCGAGGGCGGCCGCTCGGTGCTGCAACTGCTGGCCGACCCGGCGGACGCGCAGCGCCTCGCCCGCATCCGCGAAATTCTGCACGCTCAACGGAAGGAGCGGGTTGCTCCCGGTCGTGATGACAAGGTGGTCGCCGCCTGGAATGGCCTGGCCATCGCCGCTCTGGCCGAGACGGGATTGCTGCTGGAGGAGCCCAGATTCGTGGCTGCCGCGCGGGATGCGGCCAGTCTGCTGGCCACGGTCCATCTAACCGAGGGCCGGCTCGCCCGGACGTCGCGGGACGGCGCGGCCGGTCCCAGCGCGGGGGTCCTCGAGGATTACGCCTGCGTGGCCGAGGGGTTCCTGGCGCTCTCCGGGGTGACGGGGGAGCACGGCTGGGTGGATCTCGCCTGGGAGTTGCTCGCTGCCGTCCTGGACAGGTTCGGCGATGGGGCCGGCGGGTTCTACGACACCGCGGATGACGGCGAGGCCCTGGTCTACCGGCCCGCCGACCCGGCGGATGGCCCTACCCCGTCGGGTGCCTTCGCGGCCGCGGGCGCGCTGCTCAGTTACGCGGCGCTGACTGGGTCGGCGCGGCACCGGGAGGCGGCGGTGGCGGCCCTCGGCGTGGTTCCGCCGATCGCGGCCCGGTTTCCGCGCGCCGCGGGCTGGGGCCTGGCGGTCGCCGAGGCGATCGTCTCGGGGCCTGCCGAGATCGCGGTAGTAGGCCCAGCCGGGGATGCCAGGACCAGCGCGCTGCTCAGGACCGCGCTGTGGGCGGCGCCACCCGGGGCGGTGATCGCGCACGGTGATGGCGGCCCTGCCGACGCGAAGGCAGGCAGGGCGAAGGCAGGCAGGGCGAAGGGGGCCAGTGCGGAGGGGGCCAGCGCGGGCCGCATTCCGCTGCTCACGGGCCGGAGTCTGGTGAAAGGTTCACCGGCAGCCTATGTCTGCCGCGACTTCACCTGCCTGGTCCCGGTCACCGAGCCCGCAGCGCTGCGCGAAGCGCTGGGATATCCGGTATAGGTGGTCAGGTGTGGGTAGGGAGGTGTGCGTGACTTCTCGGGCGCCAGCGCTGGCCCCGGCGCGTACCTGGATGCGCCGTGCGGCACTGCCGTCCTGCGCGGCCTTCGCCCTCCTGGCCATGGGCGCGGCCTGGCCCTCCTCGGCCGCCGAGGCTGCCGGGCAGGGCATCACCCCAGCCGCGCCCGGCTCGGTCATGGGTAACTCGGCCACCACGATGCTGTCCTACCCCCTCCCGCCCTCGTCGCCGTCGCCGTCGCCCAGTAGCTCGCCGCTGGCCAAGCCGCCGGGCAAACTGCTGGCGGCGGACGTCTTGGTCATCTCGCGCACGTCGCTGCCTGCAGGCAGCGACGCGGCTGTCGGCCGGGTGCGCGGCGTGGCCGCGGCCCGGCTGGTAGACGCTGCCCGGGTCCAGGTCAACGGCAAGTATGTGGCGATGCTCGGAGTGGACCCGACCACGTTCCGGGCCTTTACTGAGCGCCCCACCGCCACGGCCGGTGCGTTGTGGCAGAGCGTCGCGGACGGTGGCATCGCCGTCTCTTACACAATGGGCAGTCAGGACAAGCTTCCGGTCGGCGGAATGGTTCGGGTGGCCGGGCGGACGGTGGTGTCCCTGCGCGTCGGCGGGTTCGGCACGGTCGGCATCGGTGGAGTCGACGCGGTCGTCTCCACCGCGGTGGCCAGTTCGCTCGGCTTCCCGGTCGGCAATGCGATCGTGGTCAGCGCGCCGCATGCCACGATGGCCTCGCTACTCGCGCACATCAAGTCGGTTGTCCCGAAGGGAGTGCTTGTCGAGCCACTGGTGGCGTCGACGGCCGGGAGGCCGGGCACGGCGGGCGGGGCAACACGTGCCGCCTCGGCGGCGACAGCCGATCCCGGCCTTACCACCGCCCAGCTCACCAGCATGCTGCAAGCCGCGGTGAGCAGGCTTGGCATGCCGTATGTGTGGGGCGCGGCCGGCCCGACGTCATTCGACTGCTCCGGGCTGGTGCAATGGTCTTTTGCCCAGGCGGGTGTGGTGATGCCGCGGGTCGCGGCCGCCCAGGCGCTGACCGGCCCGGCGATCCCGATCAGCCAGGCACAGCCGGGCGATCTGCTCTTCTACCGCACCGACCCGACCGCGCCCGATTACATCTCGCACGTCGCGATCTACCTGGGCCGGGGCTGGATGATCCAGGCGCCAGAACCCGGCGAGAACGTCCAGGTCGTCCCGGTCGCCCTGGGCAGCGAGTTCGCCGGCGTGGTCCGGGTGTCAGCGAGGATCGCCGCGGCGGCCGCCGCCTCTCCCGTGGGCTGACCGCGTGGGCTGGCCGCGGCAGCTAACCGCCGCCGTGGCTGCGTCGCCCGTCAGCTGGCCGGCCGCGTCCCGCCCGTCCTGCGTCCCGTCCGTCTCCTCCGGCCCGCCCGTCTCCTCCGGCTAGCCGGCCGGCTGTCTGACCCGCAGCCGCACTCGCCGCATCAGGCGCTTGCCACTCTGCCGCAAGTGTGTAATCTTAATTACATGAGTACCACGAACGAAGAGGCGGGCAGTCCCGCCGAGCAACGCAGTCCCGCCGAGCAACTGCGCGCCTGGTTCAGCGGGCGCCTCCCTGATGGCTGGTTCACCGAAGCCCCGGTCGTGGGGCTGGACCGGGAAGAGATCACGGTGGTGGGTCAGCTTGACTCGCCAGAAACGGAGCCGGACTCAGCCGAGGCAGAGCGTGCCGCGGCGGCGGACGGCCGTACTCGCAGGTTCCGTGAGGAGACCCGCGAGCTCCGGATCGAGATCGCCCGAGAGGCGGAACTCACGTTCGGCCGGAAGGTGTCGTGGGGCGTCATCTGCGACGGCCGGAAGGTGATGTTCACCACACTGTCGGTCCCGGTGATGACCAGGCTCCGCCAGTCCGAGCGACGGGTGCTCGACACTCTGGTCGACGCGGGGGTCGCCCGCAGCCGCAGCGATGCGCTGGCCTGGTGCGTCCGGCTCGTTGGAGAGCACGAGGACTCGTGGCTGGCTCAGCTGCGGGAGGCACTGCGCCGGGTCGAGGAGGTCCGGTCCGAGGGACCCCAAGCGTGACCAGCACGGAAATGCTCGGATAAAGGGTTTATACCAAAGGTCTAAACCATTTGAGGAAAGATCGGCTGCCCCGCTCCGCAGCCCCGCTGGGTTTTCCCGCCTACTCTTTGAAAGCAGGAATTCGCGTACGCGAGCGTCCCGCTCAAGCAGCACTCTCCAGCGTCGCCCGGATCACTAAACTGACTTCTCCCCGGCCACTTGCTCCGGTGGTTCTCGGACCGCCGAGGGGAGCCATATTTAATCCGGGCATGCCGGGGTACACTCCCCAAATCCCGCAGGCCCAGAGCACAGATGACTGTGCGTCGTGGCGGGTGAGCCGGGCGGAGCGTGCGTTAGGCGCGCCCAGGAGGAGGAGCGATCGTGGCGCAGCAGGTAAAGGCGGCGGCGGTGGAGTGGAATCCGACAGCGGAGCGGTTGCGCGAGCTGACGGAGAAAATGCCGAACTCATCGGTCACTGAGTTCGGCAATGTGGCAGTGAAGGCTCGTGTGGACTCCCGCAGTACCCGGTCGACGTACCTTGTCGAGGACTCGACCAATGCGACCAAACAAACGATCACGCGCGCGGAATTCGACCGGCTGGCAGCGGCACAGGACGCTTACATCGCGGGCAGCCACATGGTGGTCGTGGACGGCTACATAGGCTCCGATCCGGCGTTCCGCACCAGGGCCAGGCTGATCATGGAGGCCGCCAACGCGAACGTGGCCGGCATGCAGCAGCAGCTGTATTACCCGCCCGGCAATGACTATGATCCCGCTACCTGGGAACCGGACACAACGGTCATCTATACCCCTAACTTGCCCGCGCCCGGCTATCCGGATGACCGGGTCATCGTGGTGGACCTGAACAGCAACGTCACCCGCGTCCTCAACTCGGACTACTTCGGTGAGTCCAAGAAGGGCGGCCTGCGGATGTGGAACAACATCGTGTTCAACCGCGGCGGCCTGGCGCTGCACGCAGGCTGCAAGGTGATCCCGGTGGACGGGAGCCCCACGACGGTCCTCATCGTGGGGCTCTCCGGCACGGGCAAGACCACGACGACGTTCACCACCCAGCTGGGCAGCAAGCCCGCCCAGGACGACTTCGTCGCGCTCATGCCTGGCGGGCGGGTCTACACCACGGAGAATGGATGCTTCGCGAAGACGTTCGGGCTGGACCCCCGGTACGAACCCGCTATCTATTACGCCACCACCAAGCCGGATGCCTACCTAGAGAACGTGTCCGTGGACGCCAGCGGCGCGGTGGACTTCTTCGACACCTCGTACACCAAGAACGGCCGTACCACCTGGCCGTTCTCGTACGTGGACCCATGGCCCGCCGACCAGGTGCCGCCGGCCGAGTTCCTGCTCATCCTGAATCGGAACGAGAACATCGTGCCCGGCGTGGCCCGGCTGGACCGCGCCCAGGCGGCTGCCTACTTCATGCTCGGCGAGACCACCGGCACCTCCGCCGGCGGCAAGGACGAGGAAGGCAAGTTCCTGCGCGTCCCCGGGACCAACCCGTTCTTCCCGCGTGACATGGCCGACATGGGAAACCGGATGCTGGAACTGCTGGACAGCCACGAACTCAAGGTGTTCGTGCTCAACACCGGCCGGATCGGCGGCGGAGACGGCCACCCTGACTCGAAGAAGGTCACCATCCCGTTCTCGTCAGCCATCGTGCAGGCCATCGTGGAAGACACGATCGCATGGACGGAGGACCCGGACTTCGGGTACGAGATCGCCACGTCCGTGCCGGGCGTCGACGATGTCGAGATCATCCAGCCCCGCAGGCTCTACGAACGCCAGGGGCGCCCCGGCGAGTACGACGGGATGGTCGCCAGGCTGAAGCGGGAGCGCAAGGAGTACCTTTCCTCCTTCGCCAGGCTTGACGAGGCCATCGTGAAGTCGATCGGCTGAGCTGGCGGCGGCCTGCGCCGTCCGCTCCCTGTGCCATCGGCCCGGCCGCCGGCCAGCCAGTCCGGCGGCGGGGCCGTCCGAGGGCTCCTGCCGCTGCGCCGATCGCGGCGCAGCGGTAATGACACGCAGCGAACAATGCGTGAGCTCTGCACCGGTATCGTGGAGCGAAGGGCACCAGAGCTAATATTGTGTCGATAAGCAGCTACGCTGCGTAATCCTAAGACTGTGCTGAGACCTTCGCGACCGCATCCGAACTGGTGGGATTCTTGGATACGGTGCTGATAGGTGATCCGGCTGTGGCCGGATCGTCAGCCCGTTGGTTTCACGCCCGCCCGGGCGGGGAGCAGGCTCGCCACCACTGGCCGTCGGCTGGCATGGCGGTCCGGCCGTGGCAGGACAGCTCAGAAAGGGTGCAGATGGGGTTTCGCGATCTCGTCTACCGGCTCTATGAGCACAGGCTGGAGGCGTCCCTCGCCCCGCACATGATTCCCCGGCACGTCGGGGTGATCCTGGACGGCAACCGGAGGTGGGCGCGCTCGGCGGGCCTCGCTGACGTCGCGGACGGCCATCAGAAGGGCGCCGACCACATATTCGAGTTGCTCGGCTGGTGCCGTCAGGCCGGGGTCGAAGTGGTGACGCTCTGGCTGCTCTCGACCGACAACCTGGCGCGCCCCCCGGCCGAGGTCGCGGCCCTGCTCCGGATCATCGAGGGCACCGTCCAGGGTCTCGTCGCCCAGGGCTGGAACGTCAATCCGGTCGGCGCGCTGGACCTGCTGCCCGCGGAGACCGCCCAGGTACTCAAGGACGCGGGGGAGGCCACGGCGGGCCACCCCGGGCTGATGGTCAACGTGGCGGTCGGCTACGGAGGCAGGCAAGAGATCGCGGACGCGGTCCGTTCGCTGCTGCACGACCATGCCACCAAGGGAACCAGCATCGAGGAACTCGCCGAGCTGCTGGACATCGACCACATCGCCGATCATCTCTACACGGCGGGCCAGCCCGACCCGGACCTGGTCATCAGGACGTCCGGCGAGCAGCGGCTGGGCGGGTTCCTGCTCTGGCAGAGCGCACACTCGGAGTTCTATTTCTGCGACGCCTACTGGCCTGACTTCCGGCGGGTGGACTTCCTGCGCGCGCTCCGCTCGTATGCGGCACGGCACCGGCGCTTCGGCTCCTGAGGCTGCTGGGGCGTGGGTCTTCCGGGGAATGCCCCATCCCAGGTACCGTCGAGGCAGACGGGCGGTGCCTAGCCGCCCGCCGGGAAAGGGCCCTCGACATTCTCGAGCTCCGTGTCTTTGCACGCAGGCGAGACGAGCGAAGGGCCGGGGTACGGCCTTTCGTGGGCCGGTCCCGGTCCTGGAGACACTTCTGTGTCCGACCGCGGCGCCGCCCCCGGCGCCCAGGGGAGAACGAGTGGCCAATTCTTCTGCCCGCCGCGAATCACGGCCTAGCAGCGCCGGCACCGACACCGTCCGTGATGACTCTGGGCGCCCAGCCGCCCGGCGCACCTACGTGCTGGACACCAGCGTTCTGCTCGCCGACCCGGCCGCCATCGGCCGGTTCGCCGAGCACCGCGTCGTCCTGCCGATCGTCGTTATCACCGAACTTGAGGCCAAGCGGCACCATCCTGAGCTCGGCTTCTTTGCCCGGCAGGCCCTCCGCTACCTGGATGACTTGCGAATCGAGTACGGAAGGCTCGACGCGGAGCTGCCGATCGGTGACGCCGGCGGCACCGTCTGCGTCGAGCTGAATCATGCTGACCCCCAGGTGCTGCCGCCGGGGTTCCGGCTCGGTGATAACGACACGCGGATTCTGTCGGTCGCGCGCAGCCTGGCTGCGGAGGGTAACGACGTGGTGCTGGTCAGCAAGGACCTGCCGCTGCGGGTGAAGGCCGCGTCCATCGGCCTGACCGCCCAGGAATACCGGGCCGAGATGCCGGCCGACTCCGGGTGGACCGGCATGGCCGAACTCGACGTCACCGCCGACGAGATCAACGAGCTGTACGACACGGGGAAGCTGGACTGCCTGGCGGCGCGCGAACTGCCCTGCCATACCGGCCTGGTACTGGCGGCGGGCGGCCACGGCGGGTGCAGCGCGCTGGGGCGCGTCCTTCCGGACAAGTCGGTGCGGCTGGTCCGTGGCGACCGTGAGGCCTTCGGCCTGCGGGGCCGGAGCGCCGAGCAGCGGGTGGCGCTTGACCTGCTCCTCGACCCCGACCTGGGGATCGTCTCACTCGGCGGCCGCGCCGGCACCGGCAAGTCAGCGCTCGCCCTCTGCGCCGGCCTGGAGGCGGTCATGGATCGGCGCCAGCACCGCAAGGTGGTGGTGTTCCGCCCGCTGTACGCGGTGGGCGGCCAGGAACTCGGCTACCTGCCGGGCTCGGAGGCGGACAAGATGAACCCGTGGGCGCAGGCGGTCTTCGACACGCTGTCCGCGGTAACCACCCAAGATGTGATCGACGACGTGCTGGCCCGCGACATGTTCGAGGTGCTGCC
>OBLW0100000445.1_pt1 | contig 35794 bp, 41 predicted proteins | sample 1520161 | NCBI WGS metagenome assembly OBLW01 (sample SAMEA3539309, study PRJEB22396) | soil metagenome | biome: tundra; feature: field; material: soil | place: USA | collected 2010-05 | depth 0.15 m
GCTCTTCCGATCTGTTGATGATCCGCGACAGCGACGTCTTGCCGGTGCCGTTGGGGCCGATCAGGGCAACCTTTGCCCCCTCACCGACGCGCAGGCTGACGCCGTCGAGCAGTGGCCGCCCATCGGGTAGGCAGTAGCTGACGGCGTTGACATCAAGGTGGCCCACAAGAACCAAACGACAAGGTTGCCGCTCCACCCCTGCCCACCACTGTGGGCTCGGGACGAGTCCCTGAAGGGCTACGTCCCCGGGGCCACACCCACACCCTGCTGAGGCCCTCGATCGCGCCCGGTGTGGCGCGCAGGCTCTGCCCGTGAGTGCCAGGCGAGCTCGGCGCCTCCAGGTGCCGCCATCGCGCAGCCTGGCAGCAGGAACTGCGGCCCAAGGCGAGCCAGCCGCACTTGGATGCCGCCAAGACGTCGCTGTTCAACCCGCTGTCGCTGCGGCGGGCAGCCAGCACATGAGGGCAAAGCACCTGACATCTGCCCCTTGCATCCCAAGCCCGCTGCTGTTCACCGACGATCTTGCGGCCGCCCCAGAGCCGGGCTTGTGGTGGCGCTGGCCCAGACGGCCAGCGCGGACCACCCGGGCCTGCGCCACCCAAGGCGCGGTCAGTCCCGGTTCAGGATCCGCCGGAAGCGGGCTGCTGTGGCGCGGCCACCCACCTCCACATCGGACGGGTAGGTGACTTCCTCCAGACTCAGCCCTTGAGCCGGCATCACCACGACGCCCGGGTGGCGCAGCCCAGCCACGAGAACCCGGGCCGGCCACTCGACCGGCTGACGTCCCTCCCCGACCGGGATCACGGCCCCCACCAGTGCGCGGACCATGGAGCGACAGAAGGCATCGGCCACGACCCTGGCCTCGAGCACGCCGTCCCCCGCCCGCAGCCAGGAGAAGTCGCGCAGAGTGCGAATCGTCGTCGCGCCGTCTCGCCTCTTGGCGAACGCCGCAAAGTCCCGCAGCCCCAGCAGCTGCTGGCCGGCCTCGTGCATCAGCTCAACGTCCAGGGGTCGCCGATGGATCACCGTGTCCCCCCGGCGCAGTGGATCCAGCAGATGTGGCTGGTCGCAGAGGCGATACAGATAGCGACGCTGGCTGGCCGAGAACCGGGCGTTGAAGCCCTCAGGTGCCACCGAGACGCGGTGAATGACCACATCGGCCGGCAGCACGCCGTTGAGCCGGGCCAGGGCCGCTTCAGCCGGGGATCGAGCAGATCGCCCGGGCAAGAGTGCCCACCCCGCCGGGTCAACGTCTGCGTGCGCCACGGCGCCGCGCGCATGGACCCCAGCGTCGGTGCGTCCAGCCACCACCAGGCGCACCGGCGTGGCTGCCCGCAGGATCAGCGTCAGCGCTGCCGAGAGCTCAGTCTCCACTGTCCGCTTGCCGGGCTGCATCGCCCACCCGGAGAATGCCGTCCCGTCATACCCGAAGTCGAGCCGAATGCGCACCGACGAGGCGAGCCCGCCACCCCCCAGGGGGGCAGCGGGCTCGTGGTCATTCATCGTGGCGGGCCTGCGAACGCCCTGTTGGTCAACGACCCGGCTCAGGTGTTCTCGTCGTCGGCTTTGTCCGCAGCGGCCTCGGTGGTGTCAGCCACCACGGCGTCTGCCTCAGTGGTGCCAGCCACCACGGCGTCTGCCTCGGTCGTGTCAGCCACCACGGCGTCTGCCTCAGTGGTGTCAGCCACCACAGCGTCTGCCTCGGTCGTGTCGACCTCGACCTCGACGGGGGCGGCAGGCTTCTTGGCTGCTGGAGCCTTGGCGGCCTTGTTGGCCTTGGCTGATCGCCTTGCTGCCGCCTCGGCTTCGGCGACGGTGGCCTTCTTCGCCGACAGCGGCTCACGCACCAGCTCGATCACGGCCATGGGGGCGTTATCGCCCTTGCGGTTCCCGATCTTGGTGATGCGCGTGTAGCCGCCCTGACGCTCGGCCATGTCGGGCGCGATCTCGGTGAAGAGACGATGCACGACGCCCTTGTCCCGAACGACCGTCAGGACGCGACGACGAGCATGCAGGTCGCCGCGCTTGGCGAAGGTGACCAGGCGCTCGGCCAGTGGGCGCAGGCGCTTTGCCTTTGCCGTGGTGGTCGTGATCTGGTCGTGCTCGAACAGTGAGGTGGCCAGGTTGGCCAGGATCAGCCGCTCGTGGGCCGGACCGCCGCCGAGACGGGGGCCCTTAGTTGGCGTGGGCATGTGTGGTTCTCCTGTAGGTCTGTGACCGTTCCGCGTTCAGCGGTTCAGTCGCACAGCAAATAGATCGGTCAGTACTGCTCGTCTTCGGCGAACGCCGAGTCGTCTTCTGAGTCGTCGTCATAGCGGTCGACAATTGCGCTCGGGTCGAACCCGGGCGGGCTGTCCTTGAGCTGCAGGCCCATGCCCACGAGCTTGGCCTTGACCTCGTCGATCGACTTCGCACCAAAGTTGCGGATATCGAGCAGGTCGGCCTCGCTGCGTCCGAGAAGCTCACCCACGGTGTGGATGCCCTCACGCTTGAGGCAGTTGTAGGACCGGACGGTCAGGTCGAGATCCTCGATCGGCAGGGCAAGATCAGCCGCGAGTGCGGCATCGGTGGGCGAGGGGCCCATGTCGATTCCCTCGGCCTCGACGTTGAGCTCGCGGGCCAGGCCGAAGAGCTCGACCAGAGTCTTGCCGGCCGACGCCATGGCGTCCCGGGGAGCCATCGAGTTCTTGGTCTCCACGTCGACGATGAGCTTGTCGAAGTCGGTGCGCTGCTCGACTCGGGTGGCCTCGACCTTGTAGGTCACCGACAGCACGGGCGAGTAGATCGAGTCGATCGGGATGCGACCGATCTCCGCGTCACCAGACTTGTTCTGCTGGGCGGAGACGTAGCCACGGCCGCGTTCGACGGTGAGCTCCATCTCGAGCTTGCCCTTGCCGTTCAGCGTGGCGATGTGCAGGTCCGCGTTGTGCACCTCGACGCCGGCCGGCGGCGCGATGTCGGCTGCGGTGACCGCACCCGGGCCCTGCTTGCGCAGGTACATCACGACAGGCTCGTCGTGCTCGCTGGAGACAACCAGGCCCTTGATATTGAGGATGATCTCGGTGATGTCTTCCTTCACACCCGGGATCGTGGAGAACTCATGCAGCACGCCGTCGACGCGCAGGCTCGTGACGGCCGCACCCGGGATGCTCGAGAGCAGAGTGCGACGCAGGGAGTTGCCCAGGGTGTAGCCGAAGCCTGGTTCGAGCGGCTCAATGACGAACCGCGAGCGCGCGTCGGTGACGACGTCTTCGCTCAGGGTGGGGCGCTGTGCAATCAGCACTGTTTCTTTCCTTCCCACGGGCGACCGCTATTTGACGCCTCGTGATCCTGCGGGACCTGACTCCCGCGGCCGCCGCACCTCTGTCCGTGCAGGCGACCCTGGCAAAGCCGGCACGCCGGGTGGCTGGTTGCCCAGCCACCCGGCGTTCGGGTGTTCAGTTCTTCGAGTAGAGCTCGACGATCAGCTGCTCCTGGACCTGCGTGTCGATGACCTGACGCGCGGGCAGGGAGTGAACCAGGATGCGCATCTGTGTCGGGATGGCTTCAATCCAGGCCGGCACAGAGCGTTCGCCGGCCTGTGCGCGGGCGACGACGAAAGGCGTCATCTCCACGGACTTGCCGCGAACCTCGATGATGTCGTGTTCGGACACCCGGAAGCTGGGGATGTCCACCTTGTGTCCGTTGACCACGAAGTGGCCGTGACGAACCAGCTGGCGAGCCATGTCGCGGGAGGCCGCGAAGCCTGCCCGGTACACGACATTGTCCAGACGGGTCTCAAGGATGCGCAGCAGGTTCTCGCCCGTCTTGCCGGGGCGACGGTGCGCCTCGGTGTAGTAACCGCGGAACTGCTTCTCCAGGACGCCGTAGATGCGGGCGGCCTTCTGCTTCTCACGCATCTGAAGCAGGTACTCGCTGTCCTTGGTCCGGGCCCGTCCGTGCACGCCCGGTGGGTAGGGGCGAAGCTCGATCGGGCACTTCGGGGAGTCGCACTTGGCCCCCTTGAGGTACAGCTTGGTCTTCTCGCGGCGACAGCGCCTGCAGTCAGCACCGGTATAACGCGCCATAAGTCTTTATCTCCTCTTGCTGCGCGTGGTCAGACGCGGCGGCGCTTGGACGGGCGGACGCCGTTGTGCGGCGTTGGGGTCACGTCACTGATCGCACCGACCTCAAGGCCGGTAGCGGTGAGCGAGCGGATTGCGGTCTCACGACCAGAACCCGGGCCCTTGACGAAGACATCGACCTTGCGCATGCCGTGTTCCATGGCACGACGCGCGGCTGCCTCAGCGGCCATCTGCGCCGCGAACGGGGTCGACTTACGTGAACCCTTGAAGCCGACCTGGCCGGCCGACGCCCACGCGATCACGGCACCGCCGGGATCGGTGATGGACACGATGGTGTTGTTGAACGTGCTCTTGATGTGAGCATGCCCATGAGCAATGTTCTTCTTCTCCTTGCGGCGCACCTTCTTGGCGCCCGCAGCCGTACGGCTCTTCGGAGGCATTGGCTGGTTTCTCCTACTTAGACAATAGAAAAGCGGGTAAGTGGTCCGAACTCGATCGCTCGCGGATCACTGGTTGATCGTGATGATCGAATGGGACTACTTGGCAGCCCTCTTCTTGCCGGCGACGGTGCGCTTGGGGCCCTTGCGGGTGCGTGCGTTGGTCTTGGTGCGCTGACCGCGAACTGGCAGACCGCGACGGTGACGGATGCCCTGGTAGCTGCCGATCTCAACCTTGCGGCGGATGTCGGCGGCCACCTCACGACGGAGGTCACCCTCGATCTTGAAGTTGCCTGCCAGGTAGTCGCGGAGCTTGACCAGCTCCTCGTCACCAAGGTCCTTGACTCGAGTGTCCGGGCTGATGCCCGTCTCGGCCAACGCCTGCTGAGCGCGGGTGCGACCCACGCCGAATATATAGGTAAGTGCGATCTCGATGCGCTTCTCACGCGGGAGGTCAACACCAACAAGACGTGCCATCTTGTGCGGTTCTCCTGATCATTGAGGAGGTCTGAAGCAACACCGTTCTCGAGAAATCTCGAGTCCCCAGCCTCCTGCCGGGGGTGACGTCCTGTGCTGGAACCGCCGGGGCGGCTCGGCCCACAGGGGCCGGGTGCTGCTTTTCGTGCTCTTTATCGCGTGCCGTCAAGAAACACGCGGCTCGTGCTGGCCGATCAGCCCTGACGCTGCTTGTGTCGCAGGTTCTCGCAGATCACCATGACCCGGCCATGACGGCGGATCACTTTGCACTTGTCGCAGATCTTCTTGACGCTGGGATGAACCTTCATCTGCCTGCTGTCTTGATCGGGCTCCTCCTGAGCGACCCGCGGGTGCGAGCCGTTCGTGAAGAACCAGTCGGAGTGGTTACACCTGTGAGACGTGGAGTCCTCGTGAGCACGGCCGGTGACCGTGCTCAGACGTTCAACGGTAACGGAAGACAATGCGGCCGCGGGTCAGGTCATACGGACTGAGCTCCACCACCACACGGTCCTCAGGGAGGATCCGGATGTAGTGCTGACGCATCTTGCCCGAAATGTGAGCGAGGACCTTGTGGCCGTTGGTGAGCTCCACGCGGAACATAGCGTTCGGCAGAGCCTCCACGATCACACCCTCGATCTCGATGACACCGTCCTTCTTCGCCATGTCCTCCGCATTCCATGAACGGTCACACCCTTGTTGGGCGTGACGGGTGTCCTACAGATGTTTCCTATTACCTGGCACACGTGTGACGACGACCTGCACCACCACAACCAGCCGCGGGGAGGGTACAGGAACAAGATGCTCGTGAGCCGCCGCACTAGACTACGTCATCACCCCAGACGGGACGAAATCGTAGGGCCACAGCAGCGCTCTGGGCTGCGCTCAGATCAACGGGGCATACGCCATACCGAGGGCACCCAGTCGCTCCTGGCCACCGTCCAGCGCGGTCAGCACCCAGATCCCCGCATCAGTGACGGCGACCGAATGCTCCCAGTGGGCCGCCCGCGAGCCGTCTGTGGTCACCACGGTCCACTCGTCGGCCAGGACGTCGGTCTGCGCAGAGCCCCCGGTAACCATCGGCTCGATGGCCACGGTGACCCCAGACCTCACGACCGGGCCACGGTCGCGGACTCGATAGTTGGGCACCTGCGGGTCCTGGTGCATCTCAGTGCCGATGCCGTGACCCACATAGTCCTCGACGATGCCGTACGTTGCGCCACCAGCGCGTGCGGCCTGGACGATGCAGTCCTCCACCGCCCCACCCACGTCGTACAGGGCAGAGCCCACCGCCAGCGCGGCGATCCCGGCCCATAGTGAGGCCTCGGTGGCGTCCATCAGGGCAAGGTCGCCAGCAGATCCGGCCTCTCGCCCGCCGACGATCAGCGAGATCGCCGCGTCGCCGTGCCAGCCGTCCACGATCGCGCCACAGTCGATCGACACGAGGTCGCCGTCGGACAAGGCCCGAGATCCCGGTATGCCGTGGACCACCTCTTCGTTGACACTGACACACAGGCTGCCGGTGAAGCCGTGGTAGCCGAGAAAGGAGGGGGTGGCACCCCGGCTGCGGATGTACTGCTCGGCTGCCTTGTCGAGGTCGAGGGTCGTCACACCGTCGCTCACCTGGCCACGGATAAGCTCCAGCGTCTCCCCCACCACCACCCCAGCGACCCGCATCTTGCGGATCTGGTCAGGGGTCTTGAGGTCCAGGCCCCGACGACCGAACACCGAAGCGGCCCTCAACCCTGCAGCGCGGAAAGAACCACGTGGATACGCTCAGCGACGGTACCCATCTCGCCCATTCCGTCAACCTGGTACAGGAGGCCACGGTGACGGTAGAGAGCCGCCAGAGGCGCCGTCTCATCGTCGTAGACCTTCAGCCGGTGCCGGATGACGTCCTCGGTGTCATCGGCACGACCATCGATCTCTGCGCGCTTGAGCAGCCGCTGGACCACCTCGTCGGTGTCGACGGTCAGCTCCAGGACCGCATCCAGGCGGGTGCCTGCAGCTGCGAGCATGTCGTCCAGCTCGGTGACCTGCGCCTGAGTGCGGGGGTAGCCATCGAGCAGGAACCCGCCGGCAGCATCGGGCTGGGCAAGGCGGTCACGCACGACGGCGTTGGTGACCTCGTCGGGCACGTAGGCGCCCGAGGCGAGGATCTCCTTGACCTGCAGGCCCAGCGCCGTCTCATTCTTGATGTTGTAGCGGAAGATGTCGCCGGTGGAGATGGCTGGGATGCCCAGGCTCGCCGCGATTCGTGTTGCCTGCGTGCCCTTGCCGGCACCGGGAGCACCAAAGATGATCAAACGTGTCAACGGAGGAACCCTTCGTAGTGACGCTGCTGGAGCTGGGACTCGATCTGTTTGACCGTATCGAGGCCGACACTGACCACGATCAGGATGGACGTGCCACCGAACGGGAAGTTCTGGTCGGCGCCCACCAGTATCAGGGCGATCAGCGGGATGAGCGAGATCACCGCGAGGTAGATGGCTCCGGGCACGGTGATCCGGTTCAAGACGTAGGCCAGGTACTCAGCGGTGGGTCGCCCGGCGCGAATCCCCGGGATGAAGCCGCCGTACTTCTTCATGTTGTCGGCGACCTCGACAGGGTTGAACGTGATGGAGACGTAGAAGAACGTGAAGAAGATGATCAGCGTCACGTAGACGGCCATGTAGACGGGGTTTGAACCTCGCGTGAGGTACTCCTGGATGAAGGTCACCCAGCCCGCAGGTCTGCCCGTGCCCTGTTTGAACTGCGCGACAACTCCAGGCAGGGCCAGCATCGATGACGCGAAGATGACCGGGATCACGCCCGCCATGTTCACCTTCAGCGGGATGTAGGTGCTCGTGCCGCCGTACATCCGCCGCCCGATCATCCGCTTGGCGTACTGCACCGGGATCCGACGTTGTGACTGCTCAACGAACACGACCAGGGCGATCACCAGGAACCCGATGAGGATGACCAGGATGAACGTGTCCCATCCGCCGTTCTGGGTGTGGATCGCCATCAGGGAGTCTGGGAACCGCGCCGCGATCGAGGTGAAGATCAGCAGCGACATGCCATTGCCGATACCCCGGTCCGTGATCAGCTCACCCATCCACATGATCACGCCGGTACCGGCGGTCATGGTCAGGACCATGATCAGGATCGTGCCAAGGCTCGTGTCCGGCATGATGCTGGTGCACGCGCTGCCAAACAGGCTCTGTGGGTTGCGAGCTGCGGTGACCAGTGTGGAGGACTGCAGGATCGCCAGGCCGATCGTCAGGTAGCGCGTGTACTGGGTCAGCTTCGCGGTGCCGCTCTGGCCCTCCTCCTTGAGAGTCTCAAAGCGGGGAATCACCACGACGAGCAGCTGGATGATGATGCTCGCGGTGATGTACGGCATGATCCCCAGCGCGAACACCGACAGCTGCAGCAGTGCGCCACCGCTGAACAGGTTGGCCAGGCCCATGAAACCGCTGCTCGTACCCGGCGCGGGCTGGCACTTCTGGATCTCCACGTAGCTGACGCCGGGGGTCGGAACGTGGGAGCCCAGACGGAAGATCGAGATGACAGCAAGGGTGAACAGGAGCTTCTTGCGCAAGTCCGGCGTCTTGAACGCCCGCACGAAAGCCTTGAGCACTGATCCTCCTGGTTGGTCCGAGGACCGCGGGTCTCCACAAAAAAACAGTCCGACGGACGATAACACCCCTAGCCCGAGGGTCCGGGCGATGGGGTGTTATCGGCAGATCACGAGCTGATCAGAGTGTCGTCGCAGAGCCGCCGGCAGCCTCGATCTTGTCCTTGGCCGTGGCCGAGAACCTGTGGGCGCTGACAGCCACCTTGACGGTGATCTCGCCGGTGCCAAGCACCTTGACGAGCTCGCCGTCGCGGACCGCGCCCTTGGCCACCAGGTCCTGGATGGACACGTCGCCGCCCTGCGGGAACAGCAACGAGATGCGGTCAAGGTTGACGACCTGGTATTCCTTGCGGAACGGGTTCTTGAAGCCGCGGAGCTTGGGAAGCCGCATGTGCATCGGCATCTGTCCACCCTCGAAGCTCTCCGGAACCTGGTAACGGGCCTTGGTGCCCTTGGTGCCGCGGCCGGCAGTCTTGCCCTTGCTGCCCTGACCGCGACCCACTCGGGTCTTGGCGGTCTTGGCACCGGGGGCCGGGCGGAGATGGTGAATCTTCAGCGCACTTGATTCTTTGGCCATGTTCAGTCAACCTCCTCGACGGCAACCAGGTGCCTGACCGTGTTGACCATCCCGCGGATCTCGGGACGGTCCTCCTGGACGACCACGTCATGGACATGCTTCAGGCCGAGCGAGCGCAGCGTTTCACGCTGGTTCTGCAGCCCGCCGATCCCGGAACGGGTCTGGGTCACCTTCAAGCGCGTCATCATGCACCCGTTCCCGCAGCGCGGGCGCGCAGCATGGCCGCCGGGGCGACGTGTTCGAGGGGCAGACCACGGCGGGCCGCGACCTCTTCGGGGCGCTCAAGGCCACGCAGGGCGGCAACCGTCGCGTGAACGACGTTGATGGCGTTGTCCGAGCCCAAAGACTTGGACAGCACGTCCTTGATGCCTGCGCACTCGAGCACCGCACGCACCGGACCACCCGCGATGACACCGGTACCAGGAGCGGCCGGCCGCAGCAGGACGACCCCTGCAGCGGCCTCCCCCTGGACCGGGTGCGGAATCGTGCCCTGGATGCGCGGGACCTTGAAGAACTCCTTCTTGGCCTCCTCGACACCCTTGGCAATGGCCGCGGGAACTTCCTTGGCCTTGCCATAGCCGACGCCCACCGTGCCATCGCCATCGCCAACCACGACCAGCGCGGTGAAGCTGAAGCGACGACCACCCTTGACGACCTTGGAGACTCGGTTGATCGTCACGACGCGTTCAACGAAGGCGTTCTTGTCGGGGGTGTTGTCCCGGCCGCGGTTGTCGCGGTCGCGACCTCCACCACGGCGGTCGTTGCGCTCGCCGCCGCTTGCACCGCTGGCGGCACCGGCACCTACTCCGGTTCCTCGACGCTGGGGTCCAGGCATCAGACGTTCCTCTTCTCAGAAATCTCGGGCAGCTCGTACATCACAGGGACAGACCGCCCTCGCGCGCACCGTCAGCCAGCGCAGCGACGCGGCCGTGGTAACGGTTACCGCCACGGTCAAAGACGACAGCCTCAACACCGGCGCTCTTGGCCCGCTGCGCGAGCAGCTCGCCAACTTTGCGTGCCTTGGCGGTCTTGTCGCCGTCGAACGAACGCAGGTCGGCTTCCATGGTCGAGGCCGAGGCCACCGTGGTGCCCAGCGAGTCGTCGACGATCTGCACGAAGACGTGCCGACTCGAACGCGACACGACCAGGCGAGGACGCAGCGAGGTGCCATTGACCCTCTTGCGCACGCGCAGGTGACGACGACCACGCGCGGCGCTCTTGCTCTTGGCGCGCTTGATGATCAGTGCCATGGCTTACTTACCGGCCTTTCCGACCTTGCGGCGGATCTGCTCGCCTGCATAGCGAACGCCCTTGCCCTTGTAAGGATCGGGCTTGCGCAGCTTGCGAATGTTCGCGGCGATCTCGCCGACGAGCTGTTTGTCGATGCCCTGGACCGCGAAGCGGGTGGGGTTCTCAACGATGAAGGAGATGCCCTCAGGCGCCTTGACGGTGATCGAGTGGCTGTAGCCAAGTGCGAACTCGAGGTCGCGCCCCTTGACGGCCACCCGGTAACCGGTGCCGTGAATCTCCAACTTCTTCTCATAGCCCTCGGTGACACCGAGCACCATGTTGTTTATCAGGGTACGGGTCAGACCGTGCAGCGAGCGCGACTGCCGCTCGTCGTTGGGGCGCTTGACCTCGACGGATCCCTCTGCGGATCGGGCCACCGTGATCGGCGCAGCGACGAAGTGCTGCAGCTGGCCCTTGGGGCCTTTGACCGTGACAGCCTGTCCATCGATGGACACATCGACACCTGACGGCACCGGGACAGGAAGTCGTCCAATACGGGACATGGGTACCCCTCCTCTTCCGTTACCAGACGTAGGCGAGAACTTCTCCGCCTACACCGTTTTTGGCCGCCTGCTTGTCAGTCAACAAGCCGGAGGACGTGGAAATGATGGCCACACCGAGACCGCCGAGAACCTTTGGCAGGCCCGTCGACTTGGCATAGACGCGGAGCCCTGGCTTGGACACCCGGCGCACACCAGCGATGGAACGCTCGCGGTTGGGTCCGTACTTCAGGTCGATGCTCAGCGTCTGACCGACCTCGGCCTCACCGACCCGCCAGCCGGCGATGTAACCCTCGGCCTGCAGTATCTCAGCGATGTGGGACTTGAGCTTGGAGAACGGCATGGAGACCACGTCGTGGTGCGCCGAGTTGGCGTTCCGGACGCGGGTCAACATATCCGCAATAGGGTCTGACATTGTCATTGGGCTACTCCGCCCCTCCTCACCGGGGTTTCAACCTGTGAAACAGGTCGACCTGCGGCGTATTCGTTGATACGGGTCACCAGCTGCTCTTCGTGACGCCCGGGAGCTCGCCGCGGTGGGCCATCTCCCGAAGACAGATGCGGCAGAGGCCGAACTTGCGGTAGACCGAATGGGGCCGGCCACACCGCTGGCAGCGGGTGTAGCCACGAACCTTGAACTTCGGCTTGGCATTCGCCTTGTTGATCAGCGCGGTTTTTGCCACGGTCAGTTCTCCTTGAACGGGAAGCCGAGGTGACGCAACAGCGCGCGTCCCTCGTCGTCAGTGACCGCCGTGGTGACGACGGTGATGTCCATGCCCCGTACGCGGTCGATCTTGTCCTGGTCGATCTCATGGAACATCGACTGCTCGGTCAGGCCGAACGTGTAGTTGCCGCGTCCATCGAACTGCTTGGACGAGAGGCCACGGAAGTCGCGGATGCGTGGGAGGGCTACCGAGACCAGACGGTCCAGGAACTCCCACATGCGGTCACCACGCAGCGTGGTGTGGGCACCGATCGGCATGCCCTCGCGCAGCTTGAACTGAGCGATGGACTTGCGCGCCTTGGTCACGACCGGCTTCTGGCCGGTGATCGCGGAAAGGTCACGCACGGCACCGTCGATGAGCTTCGCGTCACGCGCAGCCTCGCCGACACCCATGTTCACGATGACCTTGACCACGGCGGGAACCTGCATCGGGTTGCTGTAGCCGAACTCGCTGACCAGCGCGGGCTTGATCTCGTCCGCGTAGCGCGTCTTCAGCCGCGGTGTGAGCGCGGGCGTTGCTGCGCCGGTGGTGGTCGTGCCAGTGGTGGTCTCAGTCATGACAGGTCCTTACCGGAACGCACGGCAACGCGGATCCGCGAGACCTTCTGGCGCCCATCGCGCTCAACGGTCTCCAGGCGGGTCCGGATGCGGGTCGGGCTCTTGGTCTCCGGGTCCACCATGGCCACGTTGCTCACGTGAAGGGGAGCTTCCTGGGTGACGATGCCACCGGTGCGGGCACCTCGACCAGTGGTGCCGGTCTTGGTGTGACGCTTGACCTGGTTGACTCCCTCGACCAGCACACGCTGGGTGTCGGGGTACACCGCGATGACCTTGCCCTGCTTGCCCCGGTCGCCGCCGTTCTTCTGCGCGCGACCACTGGTGACCTGCACGAGGTCACCCTTCTTGATCTTCATCCTGGCCATGGGTTACAGCACCTCCGGGGCGAGCGAGATGATCTTCATGAACTTCTTCTCGCGCAGCTCGCGGCCCACGGGCCCGAAGATCCGGGTTCCGCGGGGGTCGCCGTCGGGCTTGAGGATGACGGCGGCGTTCTCGTCAAACTTGATGTAGGAACCGTCGGCACGCCGGCGTTCCTTGGTCGTCCGGACGATGACCGCCTTGACGACCTCGCCCTTCTTGACGTTGCCTCCGGGGATGGCGTCCTTGACGGCGGCGACGATGACGTCGCCGATGCCGGCGTAACGACGGCCGGAGCCACCGAGAACACGGATGCAAAGGATCATCTTGGCACCGGTGTTGTCGGCGACACGCAGTCTCGACTCCTGCTGGATCACTGTCTAACTCCTGTCGTCGCGCTGGTTCTCATCTCTGAGCCTTGCGGAACCGATCTGTGGTCATTCCGGCAATGCCGTGGAGCCGCCTGGAAAACGGTGGCCGGCAAACCCGGGTTCTCTGAACTACTTGGCACGCTCGAGGATCTCCACCAGGCGCCAGTGCTTGGTGGCCGACAGCGGGCGGGTCTCCATGATGAGGACCCGGTCGCCCACGCCGGCCGCGTTGGCCTCGTCGTGCGCCTTGATCTTGGTGCTGCGACGGATGACCTTGCCGTAGAGGGGGTGCTTGACGCGGTCCTCGACCTCAACAACAACGGTCTTGTCCATCTTGCCGCTGACGACATAGCCCTGACGAGTCTTGCGATAGTTGCGCTCTTCAGCTGTAGCCACGGTGCCCCTCTCCTGCTGGTCTTGACTCATGTTGATCACTCAGCCGCCTTAGGCCGGCCGATGTTGAGCTCACGTTCGCTCATTTCCGTGTAGATCCGGGCAATGTCCTTGCGAACCGCCCGCAGACGGCCATGGTTCTCCAACTGGCCGGTGGCCGACTGGAAACGCAGGTTGAACAGCTCTTCCTTGGACTTGCGCAGCTCGTCGACCAGACGGTCGTCGTCGAACCCGCGCAACTCAGCAGAAGCCAGTTCACTGGTCCCGATTGCCATCAGAGCTCACCACCCTCACGCTGAATGAAGCGGCACTTCATGGGCAGCTTGTGCATGGCCAGACGCAGAGCCTCGCGAGCGACGTCCTCGGTAACGCCCGAAAGCTCGAACATCACCCGGCCAGGCTTGACGTTGGCGATCCACCACTCCGGCGAGCCCTTGCCGGAGCCCATCCGGGTCTCGGCGGGCTTCTTGGTCAACGGGCGGTCGGGGTAGATGTTGATCCACACCTTGCCGCCACGCTTCATGTAACGGGTCATCGCGATGCGCGCAGACTCGATCTGGCGGTTGGTCACGTAGGCGGGCTCCAGAGCCTGGAGGCCGAAGTCGCCGAACGCGATCACGGTGCCGCCGGTGGCTGCGCCATGACGGCCTGGGTGATGCTGCTTACGGTGCTTGACCCGACGAGGAATCAACATCAGGACTCAGCTCCCTCGGCCGCAGCCGCGGGGGCCGGCGTGTCGGTGACCGGAGCGGGCGCAGCCTCGGTAGCCGGAGCGGGCGCAGCCTCGGTAGCCGCAGCGGCCGCAGGCTCCTCAGCATGGGGTACACGAACCGGGCGACCACCCCGGGCCGGACGGTCCGCACGGTCCGGGCCGTCGCGACGCGGGCCACGCTGGGGTCGTGAGGGGGCAGCAGCCTGTTCGCGAGCGAACTCCTTGGCAGTCTGGTTCCCCTTGTAGATCCACACCTTCACGCCGATACGGCCGAACGTCGTGCGAGCCTCGTAGAAGCCGTAGTCGATGTTGGCCCGCAGCGTGTGCAGCGGAACCCGACCCTCGCGGTAGAACTCCGAGCGCGACATCTCCGCGCCACCGAGACGACCCGAGCACTGGACCCGGATGCCCTTGGCACCGGCCCGCAGCGAGGACTGCATGCTCTTGCGCATGGCGCGCCGGAACGACACGCGGGCAGAAAGCTGCTCGGCAACGCCCTGGGCCACGAGCTGAGCGTCGATCTCGGGGTTCTTGACCTCGAGGATGTTCAGCTGGACCTGCTTGCCGGTGAGCTTCTCGAGCTCGCCACGGATGCGGTCCGCCTCGGCGCCTCGGCGACCGATGACGATGCCGGGACGAGCCGTGTGGATGTCGACCCGAACACGGTCACGGGTTCGTTCAATCTCCACACGGGAGATGCCCGCGCGCTCCATGCCCTTGGACATGAGCTTGCGGATCTCGACATCTTCCTTGACGAAGTCGCGGTAGCGCTGACCCACCTTGGTGCTGTCAGCGAACCAACGGCTCTTGTGCTCGGTCGTGATTCCCAGGCGGAAGCCATGTGGGTTGACCTTCTGACCCATTAGCGGGTTCCTCCCTTGATCTCCGGCTGTGTCACGCGAACCGTGATGTGGCTCGTGCGCTTGCGGATACGGAAGGCACGACCCTGAGCACGCGGACGGAACCGCTTCATGGTCGGACCTTCGTCGACGTACGCCTCGCTGACAACCAGCGTGCGCTCGTCAAATGCTTCTGCTGCCATGTCGGCCTTCACACGAGCGTTCGCGATGGCGCTTTGCAGCACCTTGCGAACGGGATCGCTCGCGGCCTGCGGTGCAAACTGCAACACCGCAATGGCCTCGGTCGCCTGCTTGCCACGGATCAGGTCCACGACGCGGCGGGCCTTCATGGGCGTGACACGGACGTGCCGCGCCTGCGCCTTGGCTTCCATCGCTGTCCCTTGCTTTCGTTCGGAGTTGGATCAGGTGGGTGTGGGTAACCCGTGGTGACAGACCGCCGCTCAGCGGCGGCGGGCCTTCTTGTCGTCTTTCACGTGACCCTTGAAAGTGCGGGTCGGCGCAAACTCACCGAGCTTGTGCCCAACCATGGACTCGGTCACGAAGACCGGGACATGCTTGCGGCCATCGTGGACGGCGATCGTGTGCCCGAGCATGTCAGGCACGATCATCGAACGGCGAGACCAGGTCTTGATGACGATCTTGGTGCCGGCTTCGTTCTGGACATCCACCTTCTTCTGAAGGTGATCGTCGACGAAGGGGCCCTTCTTCAAGCTACGAGGCATTTCCCAGGGCTCCTATCAGCGCTTCTTGCGACGACGGCGGACAATGAGCTTGTCGCTGTCCTTGTTGGGGTGCCGGGTGCGGCCTTCGGCCTGGCCCCATGGACTGACCGGGTGACGTCCACCCGAGGTCTTACCCTCACCGCCACCATGTGGGTGGTCGACCGGGTTCATCGCGACACCACGGACCGTCGGGCGCTTGCCCTTCCAGCGCATGCGCCCGGCCTTACCCCAGTTGATGTTGCTCTGCTCGGCGTTGCCCACCTCGCCGACGGTTGCGCGGCAGCGCAGGTCCACGTTGCGGATCTCACCGGACGGCATGCGCAGCTGGGCGTACGGGCCGTCCTTGGCCACCAGCTGAACCTTGGCGCCAGCCGAACGCGCGATCTTGGCGCCGCCACCGGGGCGAAGCTCGATTGCGTGGATGACCGTACCCACGGGGATGTTGCGCATCGCCAGGCTGTTGCCCGGCTTGATGTCAGCGCTCGGCCCGTTCTCGACCAGGTCGCCCTGGCTGAGCTTGTTCGGCGCCAGGATGTATCGCTTCTCGCCATCGGCGTAGTGCAGAAGCGCGATACGGGCGGTGCGGTTCGGGTCGTACTCGATGTGAGCGACCTTGGCCGGAACGCCGTCCTTGTCGTGGCGACGGAAGTCGATCACCCGGTACGCGCGCTTGTGACCGCCACCGATGTGACGCGTCGTGATGCGCCCGGCGTTGTTGCGGCCACCGCTCTTGGTGAGCGGGCGAACCAGCGACTTCTCCGGTGTCGTCCTCGTGATCTCCACGAAGTCGGCAACGCTGGAGCCACGACGACCTGCTGTCGTCGGCTTGTACTTACGGATTCCCATTGTCTGAAGTCCTCAGTTCCCGTTGTCTCGATCAGACTTCGCCAGCCCGGTCATCCGACCGAACCTCCGAAGATGTCGATCGAGCCTTCCTTGAGGGTGACGATCGCGCGCTTGGTGTTCTTGCGCTTGCCCAAACCGAACTTGGTGCGACGGGTCTTGCCCTGGCGGTTGAGCGTGTTGACCGAGTCGACCTTGACGCCGAAAACGCGCTCGACGGCGATCTTGATCTCAGTCTTGTTGGCCCGCGGGTCGACGATGAAGGTGTATTTGCCCTCATCGAGCAGACCGTAGGACTTCTCGGAGACCACAGGGGCCAGCAGGATGTCGCGGGGGTCCTTGTTCAGCGTGATCACTTGGTGTCCTCCTGCTCATCGGCAGCTTCGGCGCTGACGTCGTCGCTGGGTAGGGCCTGCGCTGCTACCGGCACATCAGCTGTAGGTGCGTCCTGGACAGCATCGCCGCCATCATCCTTGGCGGACCTGCCCTTGGTCGGGCCAGCCAGGAAGGTGCTCAGCGAGCCCTCCGTGAAGACGATGTCGTCGGCACACAAGACGTCGTACGTGTTGAGCTGGTCCGGGACCAGCACATGCACGTTCTCGAGGTTGCGCAGGCTCGACCATGAGGTGGTGTCGTTGCGGTCGACCACCACGAGGAGGTTCTTGCGCTCGGACAGACCGTCCAGGATCGCCCAGGCGGCCTTGGTGGACGGCTTGTCGCCGGCGACCAGCGAGCTGAAGACGTGGATCCGGCCAAAACGTGCACGGTCGGACAGGGCCCCGCGCAATGCGGCTGCCTTCATCTTCTTGGGCGTGCGCTGGCTGTAGTCGCGAGGCTTGGGTCCGTGGACGACACCACCGCCGACGAACTGCGGTGCTCGGGTCGAGCCCTGACGGGCGCGGCCGGTGCCCTTCTGCTTGTGCGGCTTGCGACCACCACCGCGCACCTCGCCGCGCGTCTTGGTAGAGGCCGTGCCTCGGCGCGCCGCAGCGAGCTGACCGACAACCACCTGATGGATCAGGGGGATGTTGGTCTGCACGTCGAAGACGTCGTCCGGAAGGTCAACCGAGCCGGACTTCTTGCCGGCGGGGCTGAGGATGTCAACGGTGGGCATAAGTCAGGCTCCCTTGGCAGCAGTGCGCACCAGGACGATGCCGCCGCGGGGGCCGGGTACGGCGCCCTTGATCAGCAGCAGGCCCTTGTCGGCATCCACAGCGTGGATCGTGAGGTTCTGGGTCGTCTGGCGAACGCCACCCATGCGACCGGCCATCTTCATGCCCTTGAACACGCGCCCAGGAGTGGCGCAGGCGCCGATCGAACCCGGCTTGCGATGGTTCTTGTGCGATCCGTGCGAAGAGCTGACACCGTGGAAGCCGTGGCGCTTCATGACGCCAGCGAACCCCTTGCCCTTGGTGGTGCCCGTGACATCAACGTCTTGTCCCGACTCGAAAGTCGTGGCCGTGAGCTCCTGGCCCAGGTCGTAGGACGAGGCCTCAGAGGTACGGATCTCTGCCAGGTGGCGGCGCGGCGTGACGCCTGCCTTCTCGAAGTGGCCCGTCATGGGCTTGTTCACCTTGCGCGGGTCGATCGCACCAAAGGCGATCTGAACTGCGTCGTAACCGTCTGCGTCGGCGTTGCGGACGTGGGTAACCACGCACGGTCCGGCCTTGATCACCGTGACGGGAACAAGGTGGTTCTCGGCATCCCAAACCTGGGTCATCCCGAGCTTCTCGCCGAGCACGCCCTTGACCGGGCGCTGAATAGCGTGAGTCATCGTGGCGTCCTTAGAGCTTGATCTCGATGTTGACATCGGCCGGAAGGTCGAGTCGCATCAATGAGTCGACCGCCTTGGGGGTCGGGTCGACGATGTCAATAAGACGCTTGTGGGTGCGCATCTCGAACTGCTCGCGGCTGTCCTTGTACTTGTGCGGCGAACGGATGACGACGAAGACGTTCTTCTCCGTCGGCAGCGGCACAGGGCCGACCACCGTTGCGCCAGCACGAGTCACCGTGTCGACAATTTTGCGCGCCGAGCTGTCGATGACCTCATGGTCATACGACTTCAGTCGGATGCGGATCTTTTGTCCCGCCATCGCTTCGTCTGACTCTCTCTCGTCGTACGTCTTACTTATGACGGTCCGATAGATCTCCGACCCCCGCGGTCGGGTGTGTCGCACCCTTTTCGCAGTACGAACCCCCGCGCCGTGAAGCGCTGGTCTCGCGGATCAATCGGAAACCCGGCAGGGCCGGGGCTTGCGCTTCCCTTGGCAGCCCCCCACGCGAACTCCGCGGGCAGACATGGACAGGGGGCGGCGGTGCAGACATTGGTCTTCACCGCGCGTCAAGCAACCGGTCCATAGTGCCAGACCCCGGGCCCCAAGACCAAATCGGGCTCCCCTGCGGGCGTGCCACGGCTGCTGGCGCCCCCGGGAAGCCCCCCGGGGCAAAGCGGGGCGGTCAACGCCCTGCTGCGCTGGGGCCTCCAGGGACCGCCGCGGGCTGACTGCCGGTCTGCGGCGACCGTCCACGGCCACCGGCCGTGCCCAGGGGGCCGGGCGACAGACGCGTAGGCCATCTGGATGGCAAAGGTTGCGGGGCCCGAACCAGTGGCTCGGACCCCGCAACCTGTCGTGCCTGCGTGCTGCAGTGCTGGCCAAGCTCAGGTCACTTGATGATCTTGGTGACGCGGCCAGCGCCCACGGTACGGCCGCCCTCGCGGATGGCGAACTTGAGCCCTTCCTCCATCGCGATGGGCTGGATCAGCTCAACCTGCATCTCGGTGTTGTCGCCAGGCATGACCATCTCGGTGCCCTCGGGCAGGTGCACCACACCGGTCACGTCCGTGGTGCGGAAGTAGAACTGCGGACGGTAGTTGTCATAGAACGGCGTGTGACGGCCGCCCTCTTCCTTGGACAGGATGTAGACGTTCGCGTCGAACTGAGTGTGCGGGGTGATCGAGCCAGGCTTGCAGACGACCTGCCCGCGCTCGACGTCCTCGCGCTTGGTGCCACGAAGCAGCAGACCGACGTTCTCGCCCGCGCGAGCCTCGTCCAGGAGCTTGCGGAACATCTCGACCCCGGTGACGATCGTCTTGGACGAGTGGTCCTTGATGCCGACGATCTCGATCTCGGCGTTGATCTTCAGGATGCCGCGCTCGACTCGACCGGTGACGACGGTGCCACGACCAGTGATCGTGAAGACGTCCTCGACGGGCATGAGGAAGGGCTTGTCAACGTCGCGCTCGGGCTGGGGGATGTAGGTGTCGATCGCATCCATCAGGTCAAGAATGCCCTGGGTCCACTCGGGATCGCCCTCGAGGGCCTTCAGCGCCGAGACCCGCACGATCGGCAGGTTGTCGCCGTCGAACTCGTAGGCGCTGAGCAGCTCGCGGACCTCGAGCTCGACGAGCTCCATGATCTCCTCGTCGTCGACCATGTCGGCCTTGTTGAGGGCCACCACGATGTACGGGACGCCGACCTGGCGGGCCAGGAGGACGTGCTCCTTCGTCTGCGGCATCGGGCCGTCGGTGGCGGCCACGACCAGGATCGCACCGTCCATCTGAGCAGCACCGGTGATCATGTTCTTGATGTAGTCAGCGTGACCCGGGCAGTCGACGTGGGCATAGTGGCGCGCCTGTGTCGAGTACTCAATGTGCGCGATGGAGATCGTGATACCGCGCTGCCGCTCCTCGGGCGCCTTGTCAATCTGGTCGAACGCCTCGGTGCTCGGGTTCAGGTCCGGGTACTTGTCGTGCAGAACCTTCGAGATCGCAGCCGTCAACGTCGTCTTACCGTGGTCGATGTGACCGATGGTGCCGATATTGACGTGCGGCTTGTTCCGCTCGAACTTCGCCTTGCCCACTATGATCCTCCTCAGGACTTATCAGTGCTTCGCCTTGCGACCATGGTGGACGCGGCGAGGTTGGGTACTTGGTGACCTGAACGCGGATACTACCGCGTCACTCGCCACGGATCTTCTTGATGATCTCTTCAGCGACGTTCTTGGGAACCTCCGCGTAGGAGTCGAACTGCATCGTGTAGTTGGCACGACCCTGAGTCTTGGATCGCAGGTCGCCAACGTATCCGAACATCTCTGACAGTGGCACCACGGCTTTGACGACCTTGGCACCACTGATGTCCTCCATGGCGTGGATCTGGCCACGGCGGGAGTTGAGGTCGCCGATCACATCACCCATGTAGTCCTCGGGAGTGCGCACCTCCACTGCCATGATCGGCTCCAGGAGCACGGGGTCGGCCCTGCGGACGGCCTCCTTCAGGATCATGGAGCCGGCGATCTTGAAAGCCATCTCGGAGGAGTCGACGTCGTGGTACCCGCCGTCCAGCAACGTGGCCTTGACCCCGACCAGCGGGTAGCCGGCCAGGACACCGAGCTGCATGGCGGCCTGGATTCCCTGGTCGATGCTGGGGATGTACTCGCGCGGGATACGGCCACCGGTGACCTTGTTCTCGAACTCGTACATCTCGCCTTCGCTCATGTCCAGCGGCGCGAAGGTCATCTGCACCTTGGCGTACTGCCCTGAGCCACCGGTCTGCTTCTTGTGCACGTAGTCAAGCTTGACGACCTCTTTGCGAATGGTCTCGCGGTAGGCAACCTGCGGCTTGCCGACGTTGGCCTCGACGTGGAACTCGCGGCGCATGCGGTCCACCAGGATGTCCAGGTGGAGCTCGCCCATGCCGGCGATGATCGTCTGACCCGTCTCGTCGTCCTGGTGGACCTTGAAGGTCGGGTCCTCCTCGGCAAGCTTCTGGATCGCGATGCCCAGCTTCTCCTGGTCGCTCTTGGTCTTGGGCTCGATGGCCACCGAGATGACCGTCTCGGGGAAGGTCATAGACTCCAGCACGATCTGGTTGGCGGGGTCACACAACGTGTCGCCGGTCGTGGTGTCCTTCAGGCCGATCATCGCGTAGATATGGCCGGTGGACGCCGAGTCGACGGGGTTCTCCTTGTTGGCGTGCATCTGGAACAGCTTGCCCACGCGCTCTTTCTTGCCCTTGGTCGAGTTGATCATCTGCGAGCCCGTGGTGACCACGCCGGAGTAGACCCGGACGTAGGTGAGCCGGCCGAAGAACGGGTGGGTCATCACCTTGAACGCCAGTGCCGAGAACGGTTCCTTCGCGTCTGGCTTGCGCACGATCTCCTTCTCCGGGTCCCGCACGTCATGGCCGATCATCGGCGGGACGTCCAGCGGAGACGGGAGGAAGTCGATGACGGCGTCCAGCATCGGCTGGATGCCCTTGTTCTTGAACGCCGAGCCGCACAGCACCGGGTAGATCTGCGAGGCGATCGTGAGCTTGCGGATCGCCGACTTGATCTCCGCGACCGTGAGCTCCTCGCCGCCGAGGTACTTCTCCAGCAGCACGTCGTCAGCCTCGGCGATCGCCTCAAGCAGGTCGTGGCGGTACTTGGCGGCCTGGTCCACCAGGTCGGCAGGGATCTGCTCGACCGTGTAGTCGTCGCCCATCTTGACCTCGCCGCGCCAGGTCAGGGCGCGCATCTGGATGAGGTCGACGACACCGATGAAGTCGTTCTCCGCCCCGATCGGCAGCTGGATGACCAACGGGGTCGCACCCAGACGCTCAATGATCGTCTTGACCGTGAAGTAGAAGTCCGCGCCGAGCTTGTCCATCTTGTTGACGAAGCAGATCCGGGGGACGTCGTACTTGTCGGCCTGGCGCCACACAGTCTCGGACTGCGGCTCGACGCCTTCCTTGCCGTCGAACACAGCCACCGCACCGTCCAGGACGCGCAGGGAGCGCTCGACCTCGACCGTGAAGTCCACGTGACCCGGGGTGTCGATGATGTTGATCTGGTGGCCGTCCCAGAAGGTCGTCGTCGCGGCTGAGGTGATCGTGATGCCGCGCTCCTGCTCCTGCTCCATCCAGTCCATCGTGGCCGCGCCGTCGTGAACTTCGCCGATCTTGTAGGTGATGCCTGTGTAGAACAAGATCCGCTCGGTCGCCGTCGTCTTGCCCGCATCGATGTGAGCCATGATGCCGATGTTGCGGACCTTGGTCAGGTCCGTGAGGACGTCGAGTGCCACGGTGTCTTTTCTCGTCTCGTGTCGAGGGTGATGATCTGGGGGCGAACAGGTTCCGGGGCCGGCAGTGCGGCCACTGGCTCACGTTCGCGTGCACCTGACGCGGGCCGGCTCGCCGACCGCATCAGATAGGTGTTACCAGCGGTAGTGCGCGAAGGCCTTGTTCGACTCAGCCATCTTGTGCGTGTCTTCGCGACGCTTCACGGCAGCACCCAGGCCGTTGCTCGCGTCGAGGATCTCGTTCATCAGGCGCTCGGTCATGGTCTTCTCGCGACGCTGACGGGAGTAACCAACCATCCAGCGCAGAGCCAACGTGGTCGGCCGACCACCCTTGACCTCGATCGGAACCTGGTAGGTCGCGCCACCAACCCGGCGGCTCTTGACCTCAAGGGCCGGCTTGATGTTGTCCAGCGCGCGCTTGAGCGTGACGACCGGGTCGGTTCCGGTCTTGGCACGAGTGCCCTCGAGGGCTCCGTACACGATGGTCTCAGCGATGGACTTCTTGCCGTCCATGAGGATCTTGTTGACCAGCTGGGTGACCAGCGGTGAACCGTAGACCGGGTCGACGACAAGTGGCCGCTTCGGGGCGGGGCCCTTACGTGGCATTACTTCTTCTCCATCTTCGCACCGTACTTGCTGCGGGCCTGCTTGCGGTTCTTGACACCCTGGGTGTCCAGGGAGCCGCGAACGATCTTGTACCGGACACCGGGCAGGTCCTTGACGCGACCGCCACGCACCAGCACGATCGAGTGCTCCTGCAGGTTGTGACCGACACCGGGGATGTATGCCGTGACCTCGATGCCGCCGGTAAGGCGCACGCGGGCAACCTTGCGCAGGGCCGAGTTCGGCTTCTTGGGGGTGGTGGTGTACACGCGGGTGCACACACCACGGCGCTGCGGGCTGCCCTTGAGCGCCGGGGTCTTGGTCTTGGTGACCTTGTCCTGGCGGCCCTTGCGGACCAGCTGGTTGATCGTAGGCACTGATTCTCCGTACGTCGTGAATGTCGTCTGTCCTGGCCACGCCTGCGCGACGACCCGAACATCCTTGTGGATGTCCTGATCCGTGTTTCGAGCCACAGGGCGCGAGCGTGGACCAGGTGCTCCCCCCTGCACTTTCCGGCGCACCCCAAAGAGGAACGGCGCGGACTGCCCGGCGGGAGGTTCGAGCCTGATCGTCACCGGCCTGCGCTCCGGGTGGAACACTGGGCAGGTCTGGTCAGGCTCTGGCGCCCGGGAACAGCCCAGGCACAGTGCACAAGGCTACCGGCTGGGCTCATAGCATCCAAATCGGGTGCCGTCGCGCCGACTGCCTGGCCCAGGCCGACGGAACAGGGCGAACCCGAAGGCCCGCCCCGTTCATTTTGCCGCCTGCTGCTTCAGTCAGTCACGATCAAAGCCGAGGCTCGCGTCGTCCAGACGAATCGCCTCGCCGGTGCCGGGACCGAAGGCCGGGTAGTCGAACTGCTCGAAGTTCGGCATGGCGTACATCGCGGCCTTGGCCTCTTCGGTCGGCTCCACCTTGACGTTGCGGTAGCGGGGAAGACCGGTACCTGCCGGGATGAGCTTTCCGAGGATGACGTTCTCCTTCAGGCCCAGCAGCGTGTCGGACTTGGCGTGGATCGCCGCATCCGTCAGCACCCTGGTGGTCTCCTGGAAGGACGCCGCGGACAACCAGGACTCAGTCGCCAGCGAGGCCTTGGTGATACCCATCAGCTCAGGGCGACCGGAGGCAGGCTTGCCACCCTCGGACACCACGCGACGGTTCTCGGACTCGAAGCGAGACCGCTCGGCCAGCTCGCCGGGAAGCAGGTCCGCCTCGCCGGCCTCGATGATCGTCACGCGACGCAGCATCTGACGAACGATGACCTCGATGTGCTTGTCGTGGATAGACACACCCTGCTGGCGGTAGACGCTCTGAACCTCGTCCACCAGGTGCATCTGCACGGCGCGTGGGCCCAGGATGCGCAGGACCTGCTTGGGGTCGATCGCGCCCTGGACGAGCTTGTGACCGACCTCGATGTGGTCGCCATCGGCGATGTTCAGCCGCGAGCGCTTGCTCACCGGGTAGGCGTGCTCGTCGGAGCCGTCATCGGGAGTGAGCACGATCCGACGCGTCTTGTCGGTGTCCTCGATCTGGACGCGGCCATTGGCCTCGGCTATCGGGGCAACACCCTTGGGGGTGCGGGCCTCGAACAGCTCGACGACACGGGGAAGACCTTGGGTGATGTCGTCGCCGGCCACGCCACCGGTGTGGAAGGTGCGCATGGTTAGCTGCGTTCCCGGCTCGCCGATGGACTGGGCGGCGATGATGCCGACAGCCTCACCGATGTCGACCAGCTTCCCGGTCGCCAGGGACCGGCCGTAGCAGGCGGCACAGGTGCCGACCTTGGAGTCGCAGGTCAGGACCGAACGGACCCGGACCTCGGTGACTCCCGCTGCGATCAGCTTGTCGATGACAACGTCCCCGAGGTCGATACCGGCCTTGGCCAGGACCGAACCATCAGGCGCGACGTCCTCGGCGAGGGTTCGGGCATACACGCTCGTCTCGACGTCATCGTGCTTGCGCAGCGTGCCGTCGACCATGACCGCGATGACCATCTTCAGTCCACGGTCGGTGCCACAGTCGTCCTCACGGATGATGACGTCCTGCGAGACGTCCACCAGACGGCGGGTCAGGTAACCCGAGTCGGCGGTACGCAGCGCGGTGTCGGCCAGACCCTTGCGGGCGCCGTGCGTGGAGATGAAGAACTCCAGGACGGACAGACCCTCACGGAAGTTCGCCTTGATCGGGCGCGGGATGATGTCGCCCTTGGGGTTGGACACCAGGCCACGCATGCCGGCGATCTGGCGCAGCTGCATCCAGTTACCGCGCGCTCCCGAGGACACCATCCGGTAGATGGGGTTCGAGTGCGGGAGGTTGGCTTCCATCTCCTTGGCGACCTCGTTGGTCGCCTGCGTCCAGATCTCGATGAGCTCCTGGCGACGCTCGTCGTCGGTGATCAGGCCCCGCTCGTACTGGGTCTGAACCTTGGCGGCCTTGAGCTCGTACCCCTCGAGGATCTCGATCTTGCGTGGCGGGGTGACGACGTCGGAGATGGCGACTGTGGCACCCGAACGGGTGGCCCAGTAGAAGCCGGTCTCCTTCAGCGCGTCCAGTGAGGCGGCGACCTGGGCCTTGGTGTAGCGCTCGGCCAGGTCGTTGACGATCAGCGACAGACGCTTCTTGTCGACCGTGACGTCGATGAACGGGTAGTCCAGGGGCAACGTCTCGTTGAAGATCGCGCGACCCAGGGTGGTCTCGACGGTGAGCGAGGCGATGATGGCGCTCTCGTCAGCCTCCAGACCCTCCGGCACGACCATGCCCGCAGGGGCCACGACGTCCTTCAGGCGGATCTTGACCTTGGAGCCCATCTCGAGCTGGCCGGCGTCGAAAGCCATCCGGGCCTCCGCAACGGAGGCGAACGCACGACCGGTGCCCCTGCCGTCCTCGGCCGGGACCGTCAGGAAGAAGATACCGACGATCATGTCCTGGGTGGGCATGGTCACCGGACGGCCGTCGGCCGGCTTGAGGATGTTGTTGCTGGACAGCATCAGGATGCGCGCCTCGGCCTGGGCCTCGGCGGACAGCGGCAGGTGCACAGCCATCTGGTCACCGTCGAAGTCGGCGTTGAAGGCCGAGCAGACCAGTGGGTGAATCTGGATTGCCTTGCCCTCCACGAGCTGGGGCTCGAAGGCCTGGATGCCGAGGCGGTGCAGCGTGGGCGCCCGGTTCAGCAGGACGGGGTGGCCGGTGATGACCTCTTCGAGGACATCCCACACAACGGGACGAGCCCGCTCGACCATGCGCTTGGCGCTCTTGATGTTCTGGGCGTGGTCAAGGTCAACCAGCCGCTTCATCACGAACGGCTTGAAGAGCTCCAGTGCCATCTGCTTGGGCAGACCACACTGGTGCAGCTTCAGCTGCGGGCCGACCACGATGACCGAACGGCCCGAGTAGTCAACGCGCTTGCCGAGCAGGTTCTGACGGAAGCGCCCCTGCTTGCCCTTGAGCATGTCGGACAGCGACTTCAGCGGACGGTTGCCGGGGCCCGTGACCGGGCGACCACGGCGGCCGTTGTCGAAGAGCGCGTCCACAGCCTCCTGCAGCATCCGCTTCTCGTTGTTGACGATGATCTCGGGCGCCCCGAGGTCAAGCAGCCGCTTGAGCCGGTTGTTGCGGTTGATCACCCGGCGGTAGAGGTCGTTGAGGTCCGAGGTGGCAAAGCGGCCACCGTCCAGCTGGACCATCGGCCGCAGATCCGGCGGAATGACCGGGACGCAGTCCAGGACCATGCCGGTCGGGTGGTTTCGGGTGACCTGGAAGGCCGTGACAACCCGCAGACGCTTGAGCGCACGGGTCTTCTTCTGGCCCTTGCCGGTCGCGATGATCTCGCGCAGCAGCTCTGACTCGGCGTCAAGGTCGAAGCTGTCCAGACGCTTCTGCAGGGCAGCGGCGCCCATCGAGCCCTCGAAGTACAGCCCGAAGCGGTCACGCATCTCGCGGTAGAGAATCTCGTCGCCCTCCAGGTCCTGGACCTTGAGGTTCTTGAACCGGTCCCAGACCTGCTCGAGACGTTCGGTGTGCTGGTCCGAGCGCTTGCGGATCGCGTTCATCTCACGCTCGGCGCCCTCACGGACCTTGCGGCGTACGTCGGCTTTGGCGCCCTCAGCCTCAAGCTCGGCCAGGTCGGTCTCGAGCTTCTTGGCGCGGTTTGCGACGTCAGCGTCGCGACGGTTGACGTGCTCCTTCTTCTCGACCTCGATCTGAGCCTCGAGCGAGGGCAGGTCGCGGTGGCGCTCTTCGACGTTGACCGAGGTGATCATGTAGGCCGCGAAGTAGATGACCTTCTCGAGGTCCTTGGGAGCCAGGTCGAGCAGGTAGCCCAGACGGCTCGGAACGCCCTTGAAGTACCAGATGTGGGTGACCGGAGCGGCAAGCTCGACGTGGCCCATCCGCTCGCGACGCACCTTCGCGCGGGTCACCTCGACGCCGCAGCGCTCACAGATGATGCCCTTGAAGCGCACGCGCTTGTACTTGCCGCAGTAGCACTCCCAGTCACGGGTCGGGCCGAAGATCTTCTCGCAGAAGAGCCCGTCCTTCTCCGGCTTCAGGGTCCGGTAGTTGATGGTCTCAGGCTTCTTCACCTCGCCATGGCTCCACGCACGGATATCGTCCGCGGTCGCCAGGCCAATGCGCAACTCGTCAAAGAAGTTGACGTCGAGCACGTGTGTCCTTCTCTCGCTAAAAACGTGAAATTCGGTCTGATCAGTTAGTCAACAGCCGAGCCGGTATGTCGCATGCCCCACGTCCCTGGCCGAGGCCCGGGACGTGGGCACTCGCCACACCGACCAACCGTCAGACCTCTTCGACGCTGCTCGGCTCGCGCCGGGACAGGTCAATTCCGAGTTCTTCCGCAGCACGGAAGACATCCTCGTCGGGGTCCTTCATGTCAATGGACGTGCCGTCGCTGGAAAGCACCTCGACGTTCAGGCACAGAGACTGCATCTCCTTAATGAGGACCTTGAAGGACTCGGGGATGCCCGGCTCGGGAATGTTCTCGCCCTTGACGATCGCTTCGTAGACCTTGACGCGGCCAGTCACGTCGTCGGACTTGATCGTCAGCAGCTCCTGCAGCGCGTATGCCGCGCCGTAGGCCTCGAGCGCCCAGACCTCCATCTCACCGAAGCGCTGACCACCGAACTGGGCCTTACCGCCGAGCGGCTGCTGGGTGATCATCGAGTAGGGGCCGGTCGAGCGGGCATGGATCTTGTCGTCCACCAGGTGGTGGAGCTTCAAGATGTACATGTAGCCCACCGAGACCGGTTCGGGGAACGGCTCGCCGGAACGACCGTCGAACAGCCGGGTCTTGCCCGAACCGTCGATCAGACGCACTCCGTCGCGAGTCTTGAGGGTGGAGTCGAGCAGCCCAGTGATCTCGTCCTCGCGTGCCCCGTCGAAGACGGGGCTTGCCACGCGGGTGCCTGGAGCGGCCTCGCGCGCATCGTCGGGGATGAGCTTGGCCCAGTCGGGTTGCCCATCGATCTTCCAGCCGCGTGAGGCCGCCCAGCCCAGGTGGATCTCCAGGACCTGACCGACGTTCATCCGGCCCGGGACGCCCAGCGGGTTGAGCACGACGTCGACGGGAGTGCCGTCCTCAAGGAAGGGCATGTCCTCGATCGGAAGGATCTTGGAGATGACGCCCTTGTTGCCGTGGCGGCCAGCGAGCTTGTCACCGTCGGTGATCTTGCGCTTGTTGGCCACATAGATGCGCACGAGCTGGTTGACACCGGGCGGCAGGTCGTCGCCCTCGTCCTTGTCGAAGACCTTCACCCCGATGATCGTGCCGGTCTCGCCGTGGGGAACCTTCAGCGAGGTGTCTCGCACCTCACGGGCTTTCTCCCCGAAGATGGCGCGCAAGAGGCGCTCCTCGGGAGTCAGCTCGGTCTCCCCCTTGGGGGTGACCTTGCCAACCAGCAGGTCGCCGTCGCGGACCTCCGCACCGATGCGGATGATGCCGCGGTCATCCAGGTCAGCCAGAACCTCTTCGGAGACGTTCGGGATGTCCCTGGTGATCTCCTCCGGGCCGAGCTTGGTGTCGCGGGCGTCGACCTCGTGCTCCTCGATGTGAATCGAGGACAGGACGTCGTCCTGGACCAGACGGCTGGACAAGATGATCGCGTCCTCGTAGTTGTAACCGCCCCACGGCATGAACGCCACAAGCAGGTTGCGACCCAGGGCCATCTCGCCACCGTCGGTGGCCGGACCATCGGCGATGACGTCACCGGCCTCCAGACGCGCACCTTCCTCGACCGTGACCCTCTGGTTGTACGAGGTGCCCTGGTTCGAGCGGGTGAACTTCGCGATCCGGTACGACTGGTGGGTCCCGTCGTCATTGGCCACGGTCACCATGTCGGCCGAGACCTCCTGGACGACGCAGGCCTTCTCGGCCCGCACGACGTCGCCGGAGTCGAGCGCGGCGCGGTACTCCATGGCGGTACCGACCAGCGGCGCCTCAGAGCGCACCAGCGGGACGGCCTGGCGCATCATGTTGGATCCCATGAGGGCACGGTTGGCGTCGTCGTGCTCCAGGAAGGGGATCAAAGCGGTCGCGGCCGACACCATCTGGCGGGCGGCCACGTCCATGTAGTCCACGTCGGTTCCAGGAACATACTCGACCTCACCGCCCTTGGTGCGCACGAGCACGCGTTCCTCCGCGTACCGGCCATCGGCAGTCAGGGGGGCGTTGGCCTGTGCGATGACGTGCATGTCCTCCTCGTCGGCCGACAGGTAGTCGACCTCGTCGGAGACCTTGCCGTCGGTCACCTTGCGGTAGGGCGTCTCCACGAAACCGAACGCGTTGATGCGTCCATAGGAGGCCAGCGAGCCGATCAGGCCGATGTTCGGGCCTTCCGGGGTCTCGATCGGGCACATGCGACCGTAGTGCGAGGGGTGGACGTCACGGACCTCCATGCCTGCGCGGTCACGGGACAGACCACCGGGGCCGAGCGCGGACAGGCGGCGCTTGTGGGTCAGGCCCGCGAGCGGGTTGTTCTGGTCCATGAACTGCGAGAGCTGGCTGGTGCCGAAGAACTCCTTGATGGAGGCGACGACGGGCCGGATGTTGATCAGGGTCTGCGGCGTGATCGCCTCGACGTCCTGGGTGGTCATCCGCTCGCGGACGACGCGCTCCATCCGGGACAGGCCGGTGCGCACCTGGTTCTGGATGAGCTCGCCCACGTTGCGAAGGCGACGGTTCCCGAAATGGTCGATGTCGTCGACCTCGACGCGCACGTCGACAGCCTTGCCATCGCGGGTTCCGGGCATGGTGGCATCGCCGGCGTGCAGGGCAACGATGTGGCGGATCGCGGCCACGATGTCGACAATCCTGAGCACCGAGGCAGCAAGTGGCGCCTCGACGCCCAGCTTCTTGTTGATCTTGTAGCGACCAACCTTGGCCAGGTCGTAACGCTTCGGGTTGAAGTAGAGGTTGTCCAGCAGGGTCTGGGCGGCCTCACGGGTGGGCGGCTCGCCGGGACGCAGCTTGCGGTAGATGTCCAGCAGCGCCTCGTCCTGGCCGGAGGTGTGGTCCTTCTCCAGGGTCTGGCGCATGGACTCGTACTCACCGAACTCCTCGAGGATCTGGGCCTCGGACCAGCCCAGCGCCTTCAGCAGCACGGTGACCGACTGCTTGCGCTTGCGGTCGACGCGGACGCCGACCATGTCGCGCTTGTCGATCTCGAACTCCAGCCAGGCGCCGCGACTGGGGATCACCTTGGCGGTGTAGACATCCTTGTCGGACGTCTTGTCGGGAGTGCGCTCGAAGTAGACGCCCGGGCTACGCACGAGCTGGGAGACAACCACTCGCTCGGTGCCGTTGATCACAAACGTGCCACGGCCCGTCATGAGCGGGAAGTCGCCCATGAACACGGTCTGGCTCTTGATCTCACCGGTCGTGGTGTTCATGAACTCCGCCGTGACGAACAGCGGAGCGGAGTACGTCATGTCCCGCTCTTTGCACTCCTCGATGGAGTACTTCTTCTCCTCGAACCGGTGGTCGCGGAAGGACAGCAACATCGATCCAGAGAAGTCCTCGATCGGGGAGATCTCCTCGAAGATCTCCTCAAGGCCGGACTTGTCCGGCACATCCCCGCGGCCGGCCGCTTTGGCTTCGGCGACGCGCGCTTGCCAGCGCTCGTTACCGAGGAGCCAGTCGAAGCTCTCCGTCTGCAGAGCCAAGAGGTCTGGTACCTCTAGGGGTTCGCGGATCTTCGCGAAAGAGATACGGCCTGAAGCCGTAGTAGCAGTGGAAACAGTCTGGGTCGCGATGCGCGAGGCAGCCAAGGATGGTCCTTCCACGGGCCTTCTGAAACTGAAAGAATCGGCGCTGCCGGGCGATCACAATCTCAGCGAGACGACATAGACCGGGCAAGGCGGTTAGCCATACCTGAGGGACCTACGGACACGACGAGGCGAACATGAGGCAGCGCAAGGAGACAGCCTACCCAAAATGGGCGCGTTCGTCCAACCGCGCCCCGGGGGCCACCATATGCCCTCGCACCACATGCCCTTGAGGATGACTCACTGGTCGTCTCGCGTCAAGGATCGGGCTCACTGACCGACGCTGCCGCCGTGATCCACCATGGAACCAGAATCACCCAACAAGGCACCTACCGCAAGCGGTCGTAGGACTTTGCCCAGCCCTTGGCCCGATCACGACGGCCCGGGCTCCCGGCGATGGCCGGCCCGGGCAGGGGCCTGACCCGCCGGTCAGGCGGGGTCTGCGCGAGCTCGGTGTCGGGCGGCCCCATCCCCGCCCTGGTCCCCGCGTGCGCTGGGGCGGCCAGGTCGGGAGGTTCCACCGGCGATGTTCACCCCTGGGCCTGAAGGTGAGCTGGGACCCGGCCGGAGCCGGCGCAGGTCTGCGCTGCCCGCGGCTGGCCGACTCCTGCTGCGCACGCACCAAAGGAAAGGCGGGACAAGACCAGATGGTCTTGTCCCGCCTTGGTGCCCGGGTCCCCGCGGCGGCTCAGAGCACCCGCGGGAGCCGGCTCACTTGAGGGTGACGGTGGCGCCGGCGCCCTCGAGGGCAGCCTTGGCCTTCTCCGCAACGTCCTTGGCAACCTTCTCCAGAACCACCTTCGGAGCGCCGTCAACAACGTCCTTGGCCTCCTTCAGGCCGAGGCTCGTGAGGGCGCGCACCTCCTTGATGACCTGGATCTTCTTCTCGCCTACGGTCTCCAGGACGACGTCGAACTCGTCCTGCTCCTCGACCTCGGCGGCAGCAGCCCCGCCGCCGCCGGCAGCAGCCACGGCAACCGGGGCCGCAGCCGTGACATCGAAGGTGTCCTCGAACAGTTTCACGAACTCGGAGAGCTCGATGAGGGTCATTTCCTTGAAAGACTCGATGAGCTCGTCAGTGCTGAGCTTTGCCATGGTGGCAGTTCCTTTCTGGTGATTCGTTCTGATGCCGTGAGTGGCGTTGGTGGTGGAACAAGCAGCCGCGAACGGGTCGCGTCAGCTCTCGTCGCCACCCGTGGCGACGTCTTCGTTGACCTCGACGGCAGCTTGTGCCAGCGCCTCGATACCGTCCTGGGCAACCGGCGCAGGACCCTGTGCCTCGACCTTGGCCCGCAGGGCCTCGATCACTCGGGCCGTCTGCGACAAAGGAGCGGCGAACAGGTAGACAGCGTTGCTCAGCGACGCCTTCATGGCGCCGGCCAGCTTGGCCAGGAGGACCTCGCGGGACTCGAGGTCCGCGAGCTTGGAGATCTCCTCAGGAGACAGGGCCTTGCCGTCCAGGACGCCGGCCTTGATCACGAGGAATGGGTTTGCCTTGGCGAAGTCACGCAGGCCCTTGGCCGCCCCAACCGGATCACCGGTGATGAAGGCGATCGCGGACGGGCCCGAGAACTGACCATCAAAAGCCGTGACGCCGGCTTCTTTGGCTGCGATCTGGGTGAGCGTGTTCTTCACGACGGCATAGGTAGCGTGCTCGCGGATGCTGCTACGCAGCGTGGTCAGCTGCGCCACGGTCAAGCCGCGGTACTCCGTGAGCACGGCCGCACCCGAGTTGCGGAACTTGTCCGTCAGCTCGGCGATGGCTGCTGCCTTTTCGGGTTTTGCCACTGGGCCTCCTTCCGAAATGAAGTGCCGGAGAAGGCGGCTACAGACAAGAGGAGCCCCGGCGCAGGCGCGGGGCTCACGGCATACCACTGAGGTACGTCGCTCACGTACGATCCTGCGCTGGTTGCCCGCATGCTGCGGAACCTTCGATCAGCCTGCAAGGGGCAGGCTGACAACCGGCGGTCTTTGGTCGGGACCTAGCGTACGTGCCGCGCCAGCACAGTCAAAATCGGCCTCATCTGCCCGCCTCGCGGGGCTCGGACGGGGCGGGCAGGCGCAACCCCGGGTGCGAACAGCGAGGCCGCACCGATGATCGGGTGCGGCCTCGCCTCAGAGAACAGGTTGGTCCAGCAGATCAGCGCTGCTAGTCCGACTCTTCCTCGTCCATCAGGTTGCGCCACTTGGTGTGTTCCAGCGGGATGCCGGGGCCCATGGTCGTGGACATCACTGCTCGCTCGATGTACCGACCCTTGGACGCGGAGGGCTTCAGGCGGCGGATCTCGTCCAGGGCCGCGCCGTAGTTCTCCACCAGCTTGACCTCGTCAAAGGACGCCTTGCCGATGATGAAGTGGAGGTTGGCATGCTTGTCGGAGCGGAACTCGATCTTGCCACCCTTGATCTCGGTGACAGCCTTGGCCACGTCCATCGTCACGGTGCCGGTCTTGGGGTTGGGCATGAGACCACGCGGGCCCAGGACCTTGCCGAGGCGGCCGACCTTGCCCATGAGGTCCGGGGTCGCCACGACAGAGTCGAAGTCGAGCCAGCCACCAGCCACCTTGGCGAGGAGGTCGTCCGAGCCGACGTAGTCGGCCCCGGCGGCCTTTGCCTGCTCTGCGCGCTCGCCGGTGGCGAAGACCAGGACCCTGGCGGTCTTGCCGGTGCCGTGCGGGAGGTTGACGGTGCCGCGGACCATCTGGTCGGCCTTGCGTGGGTCGATGCCCATTCGCATGGCAACCTCGACGGTGGAGTCGTACTTGGTGCTGGTGGTGCTCTTGGCCAGCCGTACGGCCTGAAGGGGTGTGTAGAACTTGTCGGTGCCGATCTTCTCGGCGGCGGTGCGATATGCCTTGCTGCGCTTCATTTCTGCTCCTGGTGCTTCGTTGCGGTCATGCAGACTTCCTGGACTACGGAGTTCGTGGTCAGACGGACCAGCGCTGGCCCTGCCACTGATCGGTATGCCGCCCGGTCCCACCCACCAGGGGCAGATCCCGAAACCTGATACCGGATTGGCTGAGATCAGCCGGTGGTAACGCCCATCGACCGAGCCGTGCCGGCGATGATCTTGGCCGCCTGGTCGATGTCGTTGGCGTTGAGGTCTTCCATCTTCACGCTCGCGATCTCACGGACCTGTTCTGCCGTGAGGTGGCCGACCTTCGTCTTGTGCGGCTCGCCTGAGCCCTTGGGTACGCCGGCCGCCTTCTTGATCAGCTCGGCCGCCGGAGGCGTCTTGGTGATGAAGGTGAACGAGCGGTCCTCATAGACCGTGATCTCCACGGGGATGACGTTGCCACGCTGGGACTCCGTCGCGGCGTTGTAGGCCTTGACGAACTCCATGATGTTGACACCGTGCTGACCGAGGGCGGGGCCCACGGGCGGGGCCGGTGTCGCTGCACCGGCTTGGATCTGCAGCTTGATGAAGCCGGAGACCTTCTTCTTCTTGGGAGGCATTTATCTGGGTCCTTGCTTGCTGGGGATGGTACGGGTGACTCTGGGGTGCTGACGATCCTGCATGCACGACCGTCAAGACGACGGCCGCGCGCCGCCCACTCAGATCTTGGCGACCTGACTGAACGAGAGCTCGACCGGTGTTTCGCGGCCGAAGATCGAGACCAGCACCTTGAGCTTCTGGCTCTCGGGGTTGATCTCGGAGATGGTGGCGGGAAGGGTCTCGAACGGCCCCTCCATGACAGTGACGGACTCGCCGACCTCGAAGTCGACGATGCTGGTCTCGCTGGCCTTTGCTGCGCCGCCCTCACCCAAGCCATCGCCCGGGGTTTCGAAGGTCGGGTTGAGCATCGTGTAGATCTCATCGTGCGACAGCGGGACCGGCTGGTGCGTGTGGCCCACGAAGCCCGTGACCCCCGGGGTGTGACGCACAGCCCCCCAGCTCTCGTCGGTCAGGTCCATCCTGACCAGGACGTAGCCGGGCATCCGAACGCGGGCGACCTGCTTGCGCTGGCCGTTCTTGATCTCGGTGACGGTCTCCATCGGGACCTGCACGTCGAAGATGTACGGCTCCATGTTCAGCGAGCTCACCCGGGTCTGAAGGTTGGCCTTGACCCGGTTCTCATAGCCGGCATAGGAGTGGATGACGAACCAGTCACCCTCCTGGATGCGCAGCCTGGCGCGGAAGGCGGCCTCATCCTCGACGTCCTCGTCAGCGTCCACCGCCACATCGTCAACGACTGCCTCAGCAACGTCGGGGTCGGCGACCTCCACCACGGCGTCGTCAATGTCGACGGCGACGTCAGCCTGTTCAGCCACGTCGACGTCCTGCCCGCGCTCGGCGGGCTGGTCGGCGGAGACCTCGGAGGTCCACTGCTCGGACACGCTGATAACCCACTTCCTGA
>OBLW0100000446.1_pt1 | contig 35704 bp, 30 predicted proteins | sample 1520161 | NCBI WGS metagenome assembly OBLW01 (sample SAMEA3539309, study PRJEB22396) | soil metagenome | biome: tundra; feature: field; material: soil | place: USA | collected 2010-05 | depth 0.15 m
TGCGATGCCGGCTGCGCCGTGATCGAAGGCGGCGAGCCGGCGCCGGTCACGGTGACCGTGTAGCTGAAGGGCGGCGTGGAAATCCCAGTGCCGTTGTTGTATTCGAACGCCACCAAATTCAATGTGAAAGTTCCGGCTACCGTTGGAGTTCCGCTCAGCACCGCGGTGCCATACTGGCTCACGACGTTGTAGGTCCCTGGGATCGTATGGCCCTGGAAGTTCATTCCAGGCGGGATGAAATCCACACTCCATGATGAAGGCGGATATTGCGTCCCGAGGACGCTGAATACCACCCCAGGTGTCACCGCAACGCCCACCGCCGCGCCCAGAGGACCTTGGGGACTGGCTACGATCATCGTGGCTCCCGCGAGCGTGTGCATCGCACCCATCGAACCCGCAACCACGGCCGCCAACTTCAAGAGCGCACCAATGGGCGAGACAGCCAGGATTTCCCCCGAGAATTCAACCACCGCAGCCACCGGCGCCCGTTGCAGGATCACCGTAAGGAAAGTCATTGGAAGGTTTATCCAATGAATGGAGCCCACAAAACCATAAGATATTTTCATGGGCTGAACCATACAGATCGCTTATATTGCGCAGAAAGGTCGCGGCATGGACAGAGACGATATTGTGAAGGTTCCCTGCCACCCGCAATTCACATTCAAGAAATCACACCACGAGTCCAAAGGCAGAGAATCATCGGAGGATCACACTGACATCACATCCCAATACAGCCGCGCCGTTGCAACCAAGGGTCCTATGGCCTGAGCATGGATTGCGCCGGCCCCCGCGAAATGCGAATCTTGGTAATTGAAGACGAACGGCAGCTCGCCGGCCATGTCGCGCGCGCGTTGTCGCGCAACGGACATTCGAGCGAGGTTCGCCACGATGGCGAGAGCGGCCTTGCCGCAGCCCTTGCCGACCCCCCCGACTTGGTCGTGCTCGACCTCAACCTGCCGGCCATGGACGGACTTTCCGTCCTCGGCCAACTGCGCAAGAATCGGTGCACGGCGCGCGTTCTCATTCTCACCGCGCGCGTCGAAGTCGATCAACGGATCAAGGGCCTGCGCGCCGGAGCGGATGACTACCTGGCCAAGCCCTTTTCAATGGACGAACTCATCGCGAGAATCGAAGCGCTCGGCCGCCGGGCTTCAAAACCGGGGCCCGCGGACGTGCTCGCCGTCGCCGACCTCAGAATGGATGTATTGAATCGCCGCGTCAGCCGGGCGGGCAGAACGATCGCCCTATCGCCGCGGGAATTCGAGGTCTTGCTCGTCCTGATGCAGGAACCGAACCGGGTGTTTTCCCGAACGGAACTCTGCGAACGGGTCTGGCAGCGCGACCACGAATACGACACGCGCACTGTTGAGATCTTCATCACCCGGCTCAGGAAGAAAGTGGACTTCGGCTTCGACCCGCAGCTCATCCAAACGCTGCGCGGCGTGGGCTACACAATCAAGGTGGAGGAGCGTCGGCAGCCATGAATGCCCGAAAACTGATCCTGCTTGCCATCCTGCCCTGCCTTGCCTGCGGCCGGGCGGAAGCCCAAGCCACCGTCGAGGGGCGTGTTCTGCTGCCAAAGCGCCACGCTGCCCCGGTCCTCAACCAGCGGTATGAAATCGTTTCAAAAGGCGGAGTCCTTTCGGTCAGCCCGCCTCTGGCCGTGGTATACCTTGATGGCCCCTTCCCCAGTCTTTCCCCGCCGCCGACAGCGACGATGGCGCAAAAGGATCTCGCCTTTCAACCTTCGATACTCGCCGTCCAAGCCGGAACCCGGGTCGAATTCCCGAACCTCGACGACACCTACCACAACATCTTCTCCTATTCTCCGGCCAAGCGCTTCGACCTCGGGCGTTATCGCGCGGACGAGCGGCCCATACCGTCCGTGCTTTTCGACACCCCGGGCCTCGTGACCTTGCATTGCGACATACACGAGCACATGCGGGCCCTGATTCTCGTCCTGAATACGCCGTATTTCGTAGTGACGCACGAGGACGGAACCTTTCGCCTGGCTGGCCTTCCATCCGGCCATCGCGCCTTGAAGGCTTGGGTGGACAGCAAAACGACGCTGGTTCGACCGGTTGAATTGCCCGAGGGCCAGGCTCTCCACGTCGACTTTCCGTGAACCAGGATCCCAATCCGCGCGGGTCGGCGCGCCTGGTGGGCTTTCGCGCGAAGCTTTTTCTGGCGACGATGCTCGTGGTCTCCGCGACCGCCCTCCTGGTCCTCTTTTTCGCCGAGCGACGAATGGTCATCAGCATGGAGCAGGACCTTCAGCTCGAATTCCAAGGCGCGCTGGCCGGGGTCAACAATGCCGAGGAGGCCCGGCAGGCCCTGATCGTCGACCGCTGCCGCGCCCTGGCCCGCCGGCCGCGCATCCATGCGGCTCTCGAGGACGCGCCCGAACTGCTCTATCCAAGCGCTCAGGATGAATTGAACGACCTGATGAACGGAGCGGAATCCGGCGATCAGCCCGCCCCGGCAGTCCTTCGCGCCGAGTTCTACCGGTTTCTGGGTCCGGACGGCCGTGTGATTCCCTCTGGAAATTCAGGGGGGGCGCTGCAGCCCTCCGAAGAGGCCCAACTGGGCCTGCCTGCACTCCCGCAAAAACAGGAGACGGGGTTCCTCATCCGAACCCCCACAACAGGCGGCGAAAACGTCTGTGAAATCATCGCCACGCCGATCATCTCCGCTGAAACCGGCGAGGTCATCGCGGCCTTGGTCCTGGGCATCGAGCCGTTCCGACTCGGCGTGCGCCAGAATGCGGGCATCCACGCCGGAATCTGGTATGACGGCCGGCTTCATCTGCCTTCGATCAGCGCAGCGGCAGGCGACGCGCTTACCCGAGAAATCTCCTCCTCAATAGCGGGCCCGTCGGAGGACAATTCCCTCCGTTTTCAGGCGTCTGGCGGAGACGCCCAATACCTGGTTTTCTACCGGCGGCTCAATCCGGGTTCTGTATTCCGGCCGGCCTACGAGGTGTGCATTTATCCGATGACGGAACTCGCCGCGCGCAAGCGCCATTTGCGGTGGGAGGTCCTTGGTTCAGGCGCCGCGCTGCTCCTGGGCGCCTTTGGCGCCAGCCACATGCTGGCGCGCCGTCTTTCAAAGCCCGTGGAGATCCTGGCGGAGGAATCGGAGCGGTCAGCGCGCTTTTCCGCCGACGCGTCGCACCAGTTGAAGACGCCCGTGGCCGTGCTCCGCGCCGGGCTCGAAGAGCTGATGTCCCATGAGCACTTCACGGAGAAAGAATGCGCGGAGATTTCCGCGCTGATCCACCAGACTTACAGGCTCTCGAGCCTGATCGGGGACCTGCTCCTGCTTTCGCGGATGGACGCGGGACGATTGAAGATCGATCTTCAGGACATAGACCTGCGTCTTTTGCTCGAAACCTGCCTGGACGACCTAAGCACATTGCCCGATCACGCCGCCGTCGATATCCAGGTCGATATCGACGGCAAGCTGTCCATCCTCGGCGACAAAGGCTACACCGCGATCATACTGCAAAATCTCCTCGAGAACGCGCGCAAGTACAACCGCCCAGGAGGGAGGATCCGCGTCGCCGCCTGGAAGAACGACAAGGCAGCCGTCATCGTATCGATCGGCAACACCGGCCCGGTCATTCCCGCGGAAGCCCAGGCCCATGTTTTCGAGCGCTTCCACAGGGCGCGAATCGGGGAGGATGTTCCCGGCTACGGTCTCGGCCTGAATCTCGCCCGCGAGCTTGCGCGGCTTCACAAGGGCGGCCTGCGCCTCGTCCGCTCCGAGGGCGACTGGACCGAGTTTGAAGCGCATTTTCAGGCATCGCCATCGAAGGCCGGCGCGCCATCGCAAGACTCCGGGACAAAAGAAGAGCCGCGGATATGAAACGCATTCTATTCGCGGGCTGCGTCATCCTGCTTCCGCTGGCGGTTCCTGTCCTGTGCGCGGCCGAGGACGCCATCGACGACCTTGGCGAACGCCTCTCCGCCAGCGCACTTGGGGACAGCCTCCGCGGGCAACTGAGCGGCACACTGGACCTTGAAGGATACGCTGCCGGCCAACCCAGTCCCGGATTTCTCCGCACCGAGGGCGACACGACGCTGTTTGTCCCCCGCCTATCCGTCTTTCTGGACGCGCAGCTGGGACCGGCTTTCTACGTGTTCGCCCAATCGCGCTTGGACCGCGGCTTCGATCCGGGCTACGGCGGCAGCCTGCGGCCCCGACTGGACGAGTACGTCATCCGCTTCACCCCTTCGGAAAAGGGAGCCTTCGATCTCCAAATTGGAAAATTCGCAACCATCGTCGGCAACTGGACGCAGCGCCACGATTCCTGGAACAACCCTTTCATCACGGCTCCGCTGCCCTACGACAACCTCACGGGAATCTGGGACGCCATTGCCCTCCGTTCGACAAGAACCCTGCTCGAATGGGCCCAAATAACGCCGTCCTCCTCCTTCGCCATGGATAGCGGCAAGAACCTTCGGCTTCCCATTCTATGGGGGCCGAGTTACACGGCGGGGGCCGCGGTTTCGGGTGAACTGGGCTGGCTCCAGTATGCGGTGGAGATCAAAAACGCCGCGCTTTCATCCCGCCCGGAAACCTGGTCTCCCACACAGACGCAATGGGATACCCCGGCGTTCAGCGCGCGAATTGCCGTAAGCCCGGATGAAAGATGGAAACTCGGATTATCCGGCAGCGAAGGCCCTTACCTCAGACAGTCGGCCGTTTCCACCCTTCCGCCGGGCCGGCCATTATCAACCTACCGGGAGATCGTTCTGGGCGAGGATGTTTCCTTTGCATGGCACCATTTCCAAGCGTGGGCCGAGATGTATGAAGCCCGCTTTGAGATCCCGGCAGTCGCCAATGCCGACACTCTGGCGTATTACCTCGAGGCCAAGGTCAAACTCACGCCGCAGTTTTCCTGGGCCCTGCGCTGGAATCAACAGCTGTACGGGACGGTTTTCGTTCCGCAATTCGTTTCCTCGGGCGGCTCACTGCCACCGGTTCCAGCCCACCGGTCCGCCTGGGGCCGGGATCTGTGGCGCATGGACGCCGCTCCGGCCTATCGACTCACGGCGCATATCCAGCTCAAGCTTCAGGCCAGCATCGAGGAAGGGGACGCCGATTCGCGGGGCGTGATCGGAATGCTGGCCACGCAGTTGACCGTACGGTTCTAGGCCGGGCTTTGGTTTCCGGGCGAGCACCGGCGACGGCGGCCGCTGGCGTAACAGCCCTGTTACGGTGTTCCGCTTTCGTTGCGGAAGGATCTCGGCACGTTGCAGGGAACCGATTCAGCCGGCATGCAACGCATTTTCTTGACCCTCCTTTTCGCCCTGGCCGCGCTTTTTGCGGAGCGCTGCGCCGCGTTTGTCCCCGGAAACATGGCCTTCCCCCTTCCCGACCCCGCCATCTCGGGTTACTCTTTTCCGGAACCTGAGGCGACCCTCACGGCGCAAATCGATGCCATGGCCGGCGATCCGAATTCCGCCGAGACACAGGCCGCATCCGCGCAGGTTTACCTCCATGCCTGGGGGATCTGGACGGCTCTCACGGCGGAAACCAGCCAGAGCTACGAGGCTCAGAGACTGCGCGTTTTCGAAACGTGGTCCACCCCGCAGGACTTGCTCGCCGACCGGCGTTCCATCCGCTGGCGCCGCGGATTGACGGAACTCCAGCAGCTCAGGGTTCGCCGCGTCGATTTGAGCCGCACGATCCTTCTTTCCAGGCCGGACGACAGTCTCGTCGGCTTCATCAAATTCGATCCGGTCGCAGCCGCCCACGTCCTGAATCAAAATCTCCTCAGGACCGATGCCCTCCAGTCGCTTTTGTCCGGCGGCGCCCAGCAGATTCCGCCCTTTCCTTCCGCTTCGATCGTCGTCAAGTCGATCTACAAGATTCTCGACCCCGCGTCCGCGGTCGGAGGCCGCTATTACCGGCTTCCGGCCTGGTCCGGCCCCCCGGCGCAGCCGCAGGCCTGGGGCCCGGAACGGTGGCCCGGGTGCGTCTGGGTGGACGTTTTCAACGGCGGGACCGGCTCGGGGGCCGTGGACACGGTGGCCGCGCCCGACGGAAGCAGCCGGACTTGGGATGCGACGTATCCACTATCATCGTTCATGCATGTTTTTCTTTCGGCCGACGACGCCTCTGCGTTGAATGACGAAAGGCCGGGCACCGGCGCAAAGGCGGGGGACATCGCCCTGCTCGTGGGCATGCATGTTGCCGGGCGGGAAACCGTGCGCTGGACCTGGCAGACGTTCTGGTGGGCCCCGTCTCCCGACAGTCCGCCGGCGCCCAGCTCTGCGGCGATCGCCGCCCTGCGCCCCCCGCAGCTTCTGGGCGCGCCCCGCCATTATGCCATGGCGCTCGCGTACGCGATGCTCTCCCCGGACCAGCCTGTCATCGGCGGGGAAAATGCCGGACGCGCCATATATGCCTACAATCCCTGGATTGAGGCCGCGTTCTCCCCCGCCGACCTGCCCGATTCCATTCCGGGCCCGGATCCGGACGGCCAGCCTGCAGCCAACAACACCGGGGTGCAGACCAATTGCATGAGCTGCCACGCGCGGGCCAGCTTCCATCCGGCAAACCTGGCGAGCGCTCCGCTTTTCACCGCAGATCGTTACGTCGACCTGATCGACCCCCGGTTCGTCGGCACTTTGCAGACGGACTTTCTTTGGTCCGTCTCCCGCCTCGCGCAATGAGGCATCCGTCCCTTTCCCACCAATAACTCTCATGAATACCATTCCCGCCCTCCTCCGCCGCCTCGGATCGCAACGCCTGCAGGTTCCCTCGGCGATCCTGATCGCGCTCCTCCAGCGCAGCCCCGTTTCCAGGATCCTCCAGGCTGCCGAACAGCTCATGTCCGAGCCCCCGAGCGCCGTCTTCCTAAAGGCCGCCGTTGCATCGGCGGCTTCGCTCGGCGCCGTGCACACCCTTGCGGGCGCCACCACGTACGCCCTGGTCAGCACCCAGCAAAGCCCGCTCGCCGTGACCGTGCATGTTCCCATAACGGCGGTCGGCTTCACCGTAACCAACACCATGAGCATAGGCACGTGGGACATCGAAGGCCAGATCCCGCCGGGCCTTCAATTCACGGCGGTGGAAGGGGGCAACACGCTGACCGGCCCGGGCATCCTGGACGCCACCACTCCCGGAGCAGATGACGGCTACGGCGGAATGACCGGGGGAAACACCCAGACGACCCCGGTGATCAGCGGCACGCCGACCCAGACGGGCACGTACAACCTGTCGCTGACCGCTTACGAATACGCAGGGCAGGGAAATCTGTCTTCGCCGACCTACAACTTTACGATCACGGTCGCTGCGGCTGGAACAGCCCCCTCTTTCACGACGCAGCCGCAAAGCCAAATCGTGAGCACGGGAGCCACCGTCGCATTCACCGTCGCTGTTTCCGATCCTTCGGCATCCATCAAATGGCAGAAGAACGGAACGACCATCCCGGGGGCAACCTCGGCAACCCTGACGCTCGCAAACGTCCTATCGGGCGACGCGGCCAGCTACTCAGCCATAGCGACCAATGCCACGGGTTCGACGAACAGTTCAACGGTCAAACTGACGGTGAACACGACGGCCGCGCCGTCCTTCACAACGCAGCCCGTTTCTCAGACCGTCCCTTCCGGAAGCACCGTCGTATTCAATTCGGCGGCCACTGGTTCGCCCGCTCCCACCTACCAGTGGCAGCTCAACGGGCAAAATATCAGCGGAGCGACGAGCAGCAGATTCGTGACCGTGGCCGCCAGCGCGGGCACCTACAAATGCGTGGCCACAAATTCGACGGGCCCGGCCACAAGCAATTCCGCCACGCTGGCCATCTCAGCGAGCGCTGACTTCGGGCGGCTGGTCAATCTTTCGGTCAACTCGGCGATCGGAAACACCCAGATTCTCACGCTGGGTTTCGTCACCGGCGGGAACGGCACGAGCGGCAGCCAGGCACTCCTCATGCGATCGGCCGGACCGAGTCTGACGGGCTTCGGCGTGGCCAATGCGCTCCCCGATCCCAAGCTGGCGGTGATTTCCGCGGGCGGCGGTATGGTCGCTTCGAACGACAATTGGGGCGCGCCCGCCCTCAATCAGTCGCAGGTCGCCGCGGCCATTTCCGCGACCTTCGCCTTCCCCTTCAGCAGCGTTGCCAGCCTTGATGCGGCGCTCGTCAACCAGGCGCCTTCCGGAGCTTACACGGTCCAGGTTTCAGGCAACGGAGCCGCGGGCGGCACAGTGGTCTCGGAAATCTACGACGATACCCCCGCCAATACGTTTACCGCCGCCACCCCACGACTCGTCAATCTGTCCTGCAACACGCAGCTTAGCGGTTCTTCCACTCTCACGCTCGGATTCGTCATCGGCGGGTCCACGTCGCGAACGGTCCTCGTTCGCGCAATTGGCCCCGCACTGGCCGCAGTCGGAATCGCGAATCCAACGCCCGACCCACAGATCCGGCTTTTCGACTCCGCCGGCAATGTCCTGTTCTCCAATGCTGGATGGGGAGGAGATCCCCAGATCAGCGCGGCTGCAAACTCCGTTTTCGCCTACCCGCTGTCCGATCCAAACAGCAAGGACTCGGTGGTTTTCATTACGCTTTCCCCGGGCGCGTACACAGCCCAGGCGCACAGCGTCAGCGGAACGACGGGAACGGTGGTTGTAGAGGTGTATGAAATCCCGTAAACCGCCCAAACCGCAGCACGAGAGGATCGGCGGGGCACCCGCGCCGCCGACTTGAAATTGTGTCGCTTTTGCAGCTCCTTAACCGGGAAATCTTCAAGATCAGACTTCTCGTGCTCTCCAATATTCCCCATTCGCGGACGATTGCCACGCCTGCGATGGTGGGTGCTCATCGCCTTTCGGGCTGGTTGATGGCCATAGCGCTCGTCATTGCCCAGCCTCGCCCCGTCCGCTCGGAGAACAGCCTCACCTACGATTATGAGAAGTATCGCGAGATGGGAGGCCGAGTTTCAGTCGGCACGGAATCCGCCCTTATTGAGCAGGGACTGGGCACGGAAATGCAATTCAGGCTTGGAGGCGTGATCGACACGATCGCAGGAGCGACTCCCAACGGAATGCCGGCCCCGGCGGGAACCGGGGAGGTCCCGCTCACCCACGTCACCGACCGCCGCCACGCGTGGAACACGGATATCTCGAGGCAGTTTTCCGCTGTAAGCTTGGACGTCGGCTTCGCCCGAAGCATCGAGCACGACTACATGTCGAACGGATGGTCCGTGAATACGCTCACCGATTTCAACAGGAAGAACACGACGCTCGTGCTCGGCGCCGCAGGGACCGACGACAATGTCGAGGTCTTTTTCAAACCGGCGTGGCTGCGAAAGGTGTCGAATGACGCGATCATCGGCGTAAACCAGCTTGTCGATCCCCTCACGTCCGTGTCGTTGGATTTAACCTGGACGCGGGAAACCGGCTTCCTGAGCGACCAATACAAGCTCGTGGAGGCGAACGTGCAGATATTTCCCGGTATCTTCCTCCCCGAGACGTTTGGCGAGAACCGGCCGAATGCCCGAAACAAGGGGGACGCGTTCGGTTCGATCAACCGCGCGTTTCCTGGAATCGGCGCAGCATTGGAAGCGAGCTATCGGTTCTACCACGACACCTGGGGCCTTACGGCAAGCACCCTGGAACTCCTGTGGTTTCAACACGCCGGGACCCATTTCATTCTTCGCCCCAATCTGCGCCTGTACCACCAGAGCTCCGCGCGGTTCTACACCTACAACCTCGAGAAGTCCGGCATCGTTTCGACGCATAATCCGCGGGGGCCGTTCTTTTCGTCGGATGCTCGGCTATCCGCCCTGGACAGCGTCGATTTCGGAATGAAGGCAATCTGGAGAATTACGGACCGGTTTGAATTGGACGCGGCGCTCGAAGGATACCGGCAGCGCGGCACGGATGGCGTGACCCCCCAGAGCGCCTACTATCGGGCGCGAATAATCAGTGTCGGAAGCAAGCTGAATTGGTGATTTTCCAATGGGTCTGATCGCAAAAGCCCAAGAACGCCCAGCCATCGCACCGGATGCGACGGCCGCCGACCTTCCCTTGCGCAAGCTCTCCTTTCCCGCCCTCGGGACGCAATGCGAGGTGCAATATGCCGCGCCGGGCGGGGATCGCCAGGCGGGCGACTTTGAGCAACGAGCCGTCGCCTGGGTCACGGCCTTCGAGGCGAAATACTCGCGCTTCCGGGCGGACAGCCTGCTCAGCGCGATCAATTCGGCGGCAGGGCGCTCGTGGGTGCCGGTGGACGCCGAGATGGAGCAGATGTTCAAGCTCTGCGACACGCTGCATTTCATGACGCAGGGCATCCTCGATCCGACGTCCCTCCCGCTGATTGCGCTGTGGAACTGGAAGGCCGCGAAGCCCGCGATCCCGGCGCCCGACAGGATCGCCGCCGCCCGCCGGCTCGTCGGCTGGCCTAAGGTCCAGCGCGCTCCGGGAAAGGTCTTCCTTCCGGAAGCGGGAATGGCGCTCGATTTCGGGGGCTTCGGCAAGGAATACGCCGTCGACATGGTCGCCAGGCTGGCGGCCGAGTGCGGCATTGCGAACGTACTCGTCGATTTCGGCCACGATGTCCGGACTCTGGGCACCCCGCCGGGCAGGCCGGCATGGCATATCGGACTTGAGGATCCCGCCCAACCCGGTTCGGCGTGGGCAAGCATTGCGCTCAACGGAAACCGCGCCATCGCCTCATCGGGAGATTACATCCGGCGCTTCGTCGTCGAGGGCCGACGGTATGGCCACATTGTCGATCCGCGAACCGGCTGGCCCGTGGCCAACGGATGCAGCCAGGCGACGGTGATTGCAGGCACCTGTTTGCAGGCGGGGGTTCTTTCAACCACGGCTTTTGTCTTGGGCGTGCCAGGCGGTATCGACCTCATCCAAACCTATGCCGGAGCGGAAGGCATGCTCATGGCCGGGGGAACGCGCGCCCAGACGCGGGGCTTCCTCCAGTATCTCGTTTCCAAATGATTCCACCTCGTTCGCACTCTCCAAAGATTGGCGGCTCCCGGCCGGGCGTCATGCGGCCGCCTGGGCAATTCCGAGCCCGAATGTTCCGCGTCGCCTTCGTTGGCACCGCGCTCGCCCTCGCAACCGTTGGCCGCGCCCAGATCAAGGTGGGCGACTTGTTTCCATCCCTGCAGGCGGCCGGTCTCGATGGCACAATTGCGGACATGCAAGGCAAGGTGCTTCTGGTCGATTTCTGGGCATCCTGGTGCGACCCGTGCAGGGCGTCATTTCCCGCATACGGACGGATCCATGCGGATCTTGCCGCCCGCGGACTGGCGATTGTTGCGGTAAGCGTGGACAAGGACCCCGTCGCCTATGCCGCTTTTGTGAGGAGCATGAATCCGCCCTTCGTCACCGCACGCGATTCCGGGCAGAGGCTTGTGCGCGAAGTCCAAGTCCCTGCGATGCCGGCAAGCTACCTGATAGGCCGGGACGGTCGGGTGCGATACATCCACAAGGGCTTCCACGGAGGGCGGACCGAAAGCGAGTTGCGCGGCGAAATCGCAAGACTGCTCGACGAAAAAACCAATCCACAGCCATGAAGAAACTTTGCGCCGCCATTATCACGCTCGTTGCGGTGGCAACCGGATCGGGCGGCTGCTCCAGCGTGAACGCCGTGCGAGTCCAGCCGTGGGAGCGGGCGGCATTGGCCGACACCACAATGCGGCCCGACCGCGATCCATTGGGAACGCAGATGGCCGAGCATATTTATTTTTCGCGCGAAGCCGCGTCCGGCGGGCGCGGCGTTGGCGGAGCCGGATGCGGGTGCAATTGACCCGCTCGCGCCGGCGCTTTGACGTTTCACGAGGCGCGAACGGATGCCCCTCAGGGCGCCCTGCGCGAGATCTCCACGGACGAAATCTTCATCGTCGCATTGAGCGAGGCGGGATCCATTTTTTCCGCCATCACGATGAACTGCTCGACCCCGATGTATGGGGCCTTTTGCTGCAGCGCCATGCAGAAGTGGAAGAGCGAAGGGTAGTCCACCTTGTTGACAGTGAACTGCAGCGTGTGGACCGAAAACTGGGCTGTGCTCACGTCCTCGGGCGGCGCAGTATTAAAATTATGCAGGCCGGCATCGGTCGCGATATTCTGGACGACGGCCAGAAGTCGCGTGCTGTCGAGCGTCTGCTCCGGTTTGAATGCCCGCGCGGACTGCTGGGCCACCTTTTCCACGGCGTCGCGGTTCGCGAGCCATCGGGCCTGATCGGCAAGCGAAACCGTCGTATGGCGCTCCTCGGCAAGGAATACGCCGGCTCGGCCGGCCAAGTTCGACAGCCACAGTGCAGCGACGACGAGCGCAAGGGCGACCAGCAGGATTTTTTCCCGCAGGAGCCTGGCCAGAAACAGGGCGCGCAGCGTGCGTATCATGGTGCGGGAGCCAATGGCTTGAGCGCCTCGGGCTTGAATGTCACGACCAGCGTGAAAGTCGCCATGTTATCGCGGGTCTGCTGGTTCTTAATGACGACATTTGCGCAAACAGGCAGGGCCTCCAGTTCGTTCTGATAGGTCTTGATTTCCCCGGCGTTCGGCGTCTCCGCCTCGATGGTGATTGTATAAAGTCCGCTGGTTGAAGCCCTTGTAAACTGGATCGAATATGGCGGGCTTTTTGGAGACACCGCCTGGAGCATTTCGATGGGCAGAAGCCTCTTCGTGGACAAATCGTTGATGCGATCCGCGATCTCCTGGCGCGTCATGATCCCGGCGACGACCGGCGCCTGCGCATTGAATTTCACGCGCCTGGCCTGCTGCCAGAGCCCGCCCCCGGCCAGGGCGAGTTCGCCAAGCGCGAGGAGGCCGAAAAACGCAACGCAACCGATTCCGATCCGCCAGAGAATTACGTCGCGCGCCCGGGCCCGTCTCAACGCAGCCAGTTCCTCCTTGTCCCGCACGTCGAGGCCGCGCGCCAATTCGGCCGGCAGACGCGACAGAAAATCGCCGGAACGGAAAACGATCTCGCCGTCGCCTCGGCGCGGCTCGGCGGTCGGGGGAGCCCCCAAATCGATGATCTTCCGGCTTTCCCTGTGCCGGAGGAGATCGTCCCGGGCGCGATCTCTTTCCTCGTCCGTCGCCCCGGGCGGGACGGGCTGGAACCAGACGTCGGTGGGGACAGGCCCCTCGTCCCAGTGGACGGCCGTCAAGCCTTCCGGCGAGCTGAGCACAACGGTTGTGGCCGGTTCGACGCTGCCCCCGAGGATCGCCGCGAATGCGGGAAGGACCAGGTCGGCCCCGGTCCAGGCCGCTGTCTGCTCGGCTGTGAACCTTCGCCGATATGCGGCGAAGACGACGGCGTGGTCGGATCCCGGCGCCCAAAAATGGCCGTGATACAGTTGCGCAAGCGCAAACGGCGAAGAGGCATCCAAGGACAGTTCGACCTGGCCGGCGACCTGCGCCGCACCCCCGGCCCCTTCGGCCGCGGCAGGCTCGATCACCATGGGGACGGACCGCACAAAGAAAAGGGCGTCGGGCAGCAGCAACACCCGGGGCGGCGGCGGACCGGCACGAAGGATCTTAAATGGCGATGCGCACATTCTGTGTCGAAAAGACTAGGACGCCGGGGATGGAGGCGGAGGAGGCGTCAGGATTTCATCGTTTTCGCGAATTTCCAAGATTGTAAAAGGGTAACGGATATTGGCCCTCGACGCGGACGAATCCGATTGCGAGGCGGTGGGGGCGGAAGAGCTGGAACGCGCCGATGTTGCGGCGTTGGTGCCGGACGACCCAGTGCTGGCCGTCGTCTCCCCAGAATCGTCGTTTGCCGTGGCATTCCTAACGTCTGTCGCTGTCGTTATCACGGTGGTCGCTCCACCCTGCGGAGCGACCACCATCGAGAGGCGGAACTGCGAAGCCTGGTCGTGGACCGTTATGAAGATGTGCAGGGCAACGATCGTTGTGCCAAATGCATTCACCTTTCCCACCTGGCCGACAACCCCGCGCACGTCCGTGGCGCTCTGGAACCACTGTTTTCCCAGGGGCGAGGTCGCCTTGTAATCGCCCACGCCCGCAAGGTAGTTGGTGATATTCTGGATAGCGGTGTCATCAAACTGGCCGACCCCGGCAAGGACGTCATTGTTCACCGCGTTGATGTTCGGCTGACGGTAGTTAAACAACGAGAAAGTATTATAAAACCGCCACCAAAGGTCGTTCGGACGGCCGTCCGAATCGTACAACACGTCCTTGGCGTAATCGATCGCCGCAAGCTCGCCGTAGGAACGCATGGTTCGCAGCGGTGCATCGTAAGGAAAGGCCATTCGCTCATAATCCGGAGTCAATCCGGTCTCCGGAACATAATCCTTCCTCATCCAGGCCAGAAGCACGTCGGTCAGGTGTTGCGCGTCGCCTTGGGACATGCCCCATGCCTGGAAGGTGTCATTCAGATTCTGTTGGTTCGCATGGATCAGCGGGAATTTCCCGCTCTCGTCCTGAAAGGAGACATCGACGGTGTTTCCATCCTGGGGCGCCCAACCCGACCACCCCAGCGGGTCGGACCAACCCTCGTTCGGCGTGCGCAGCCCGCCATCCGCCTGGCGAAAATCCTCCAAAACCGCAAGGGCGACCTCCAGGGCCGAATAGGCATCCATGCGCAGCCTATCCGCCACCCGGCTGCGCGATTCAACCAGCAGATCGTTACTCGCCTTGTCCAGGAAAGCCACAAGCGCTGCCACCGTAAATATTAACGTCACCATCACGATGACGAGAATCGAGCCCCGCCGGACGCCAACCCGTTTCCCGCCGCAATGAGGCTGTCCCCTGGACCTATGAGGCTGTCCCTTGGACCTGGATTGGCGCTCCGTTCTCATCTCAGAAATTGGGCATGCCCTGCAGCGTGGTGGGGACAGGCACCGTTGTCTGTTTTGACAGCTTGCCGTAGGTGAAGGTCAGGTGGAGGCGCTGGGGCGCGAGCGGCTGGCCGTTCGCGTCGGTGCGCAATAGGGTCACGGTTGTCCAATTCTTGACGGTGCTGTCGAAGTAGTCGTAGGCCATGGCCGTTACAAACGGCGTCAGGAGCGTCTCGTGCGGCGGGTCCGTGTCGAAACGCGTCTCAAGGCGCGAATGCCACAGAAGAAACAGCCCAAGCCGGTCGCGCACCTGCAGCGAGCAGACGACCTCCGGGAGAGGCCTGTCGGGCCAGGAAATGATCCGGCACCCGCCCGGCAATTCGAATGTGATCAGCTTGTCGAGCGCGCCATTTGACGGCCTCACCTCTTTCGGCATGATCGGCGTTGCATTGGCCCGGGCAGCCGGCGGAAGCGTGGCCCTCCTCAGCTGTTGTCCGAGAAAACGGGTGACCGCATTCACATGCTGGTCGAACAGACGCACGTCGGCGTTGCGCCCCCAAAGTTCGCCCATCGAGAAGATGAAAGTGTTCAGTCCGACGAGCACGAGGCCGACGAGCGCGAGCGCGAGCAGGATCTCGAGAAGCGTGAACCCCGAGCCGGAATGCCTGGCACCCGCTCTCATTGCTGTGCCCTTCCCTGCAGCACCGCGATCCGCTGCGCCGCGGATTGGCGAAGTTTCGTCTGATCGGCGGGATCCGACCAGGTCGGACGCAAAAGCGTGAATGTCTGCGTGACCGTTCGCGTCGGCGTCGCCGGGTCGGCCGTCGTGATGACACAGGTCAGGGTCACGTTGAAAAGGTCGGTGGTGCCGGCCGATTTGATGTCGGCAGTCCACTTGACGTGGTTCGGCGGTTTGCCCGCATCCGTGGTCGGAGCGTAGAATTCATCCCCTTCCTGCGCGGCCGGCAGGTCCGGCTGAGTAAGCAATTCCTGTCTCGCAAACGCGATGTCCTGCAGGCTCTCCGTCCCCTTTCCCACGACGACGTAGCTGTTGAGGATATTCAGGTACCCGGAGCCCAGCATGACCGCGGCTACAGCAAAAATCATCAGGGCGACGAGCACCTCGAGCAGGCTGAAGCCTCCCCGCGCGCCCCCGGCCTCAGGGTCCTGTTGGGGCATTTGCATCGGGCGGGGTCAGGACGCGGGCGCAGGTCCAGGGATCGATCGATTGCACGTGCGCGGCTCCTCTCGCGCGGAATTGGACCTGGAATGGCACGCACGTGCCGTCGCCGTAGAACGTCACCGACGGGATCGTCTGCGTCTGGACAAGGGTGCCGCCGAGCAGCATGGCGGAAGCCCCGTTTTGCGTCGTGAGAAAATCGACCGCAAGATCGTCGGCCGCAGCCGGAACGGGGAAGGCCTTCGTCAATGTTCCGTCGCCAACCGAAAATGCCTTTGCCTTCGGATCAAAGCTGAGGACCTCGTCGCGGCCCGACTCAAGGGCCGCCTTTCGCGCCGCCTGGCATGCCTGCCAGAAGACATCGTCCGGGGTGGACGGCTTTGCAGTCAAAAGGTGGGCGGACAGCCCGATGACCGTCGTCGCAAGAAGGCCTATCACCGCGATCGCAAGGAGGATCTCAAGAAGCGTGAAGCCCCGTTGCCGGCCAATCCGGCCCTCCACCGGAGTCCTTTCATGCTTCACTCGTGCTCCCCCATGCTCGCTGCCTGGGAAATCGGCTGTCACCAATTTCCAATGTCGTCTGCCGTGCCGTCCTTGCCATCGGGTCCCGTCGACCACAGGTCGTAACCGCTCTTGTTGTGCGTGCCGGGATAGCGGTACTGGTAGGGGTTCTTCCACGGATCGACCGGAAGCTTCCCGCCCTGGGCCTCGATATAGGGTCCCTGCCATCGGTCCGCCTTGCTTGCCGGAGCGGTCAATAGAGCCTGCAAACCATCCTCCGTCGTTGGGTAGTCGCCCATCTGCATCTTGTAGGTGAAGAGGGGGGCCTTCATGCTTTCATTGACGAAAATCCGGGCCGTGTCGGCCTGCGCCGTATCAAACACGCCGCCCAACTTTGTCACCGTCAATCCCACGAGAAGCCCAATGATGGCGAGCACCACCAGGATTTCGATCAGCGTAAAGGCCCGGATTGCCGATGGCCTCGAACGATTGGACAGCACCGGATCAGCAGAAACAGCGGTGGGCATCATGGGTGGCTAGATTGGCGCACGGGAGGCAAATGTCGAGACGCGTGCATTCCCGGAAGGGCGCGCACCATGGGTTCTGCGAGCCGCTGAACCCACCGGCGCCTCCGTCATCCCGGCGCCTAACGCGCGAGCCAGCCGCCGTCCACTGCAACCGTGTAGCCGTTCACGTAATCGGACGCAGCCGAGGCTAGAAACACCGCCGTACCCTTCAGATCCTCTGGAATTCCCCATCGGCCCGCCGGAATCCTGTCGAGAATCGACTTGCTGCGCTCCGCGTCGGCCCTGAGCTGGGAAGTGTTGTCGGTCGCCATGTAGCCGGGGGCGATCGCATTTACATTGAAGCCCTTGGCCGCGAGCTCGTTCGCCATGAGCCGCGTCAGCCCCTGCACGGCGCTCTTGGACGCGGTGTAGGATGGAACGCGGATCCCTCCCTGGAAGGAAAGCATGGAGGCAATGTTGATGATCTTTCCACGCCCTTTTCTCGCGAGTACTTCCCTTACGAAACACTGGCTCAGGAAGAAGACCGCGTCGAGATTGACGCCAATGACGTCGTCCCAGTCCTTTTCGGTGAATTTTTCGAAATCCTCGCGGCGGATGATTCCGGCGTTGTTCACGAGAATGTCGACATGCCCGAAATGCCCCTGTGCCTGGGAAATGACGCCGGGGATCATCTCGCGGTTCGACAAATTGGCCTGGATCGCGATGCACTTCCGGCCCAGCGACCGGATGTGGGCCTCCGTTTCGGCCAGGGGCCCCATGTCGACGACCGCGACATCCGCGCCCGCTTCCGCCAGCGCTGAAGAGATCGCTGCGCCGAGGCCGCGCGACGCCCCGGTCACCACGGCGGTTTTCCCGTCTAGTCTGAACGAATCAAGGATTGAGCTCATGATGGTAGAATGTTTCAGCGCAGGATGTTGAGCGGCGCAGGGTCCATGTCGGCAAAAACCTGATTGTCGCCGCCCATGGCCCAGACAAAGCGGTAGTTTCCGGTGCCCGCCCCGCAATGGATCGACCATGCCGGTGACAGCACCACTTCGCGGTCGTGCACGATAAGATTCCGCGTCGCCGCGGGTTCTCCCATGAGGTGCACGACGATATCGTCGCCCATGTCGAAATACAGGTAAACCTCCGTCCTCCGGCTGTGCGTGTGCGGCGGCATGGTGTTCCAGACGCTGCCCGGTTCGAACTCCGTGAAGCCCATCACCAGCTGGCAGCTCTTGATGCCATCGATATGAATCAACCTGTTGATGCGCCGCCGGTTCGCCTTCGCGGGGTCGCCGATCGGATCGGTCCTCACCGAGGCCCGCCGCACGACCGCGGTCGGGAATTTGGCATGGGCCGGCGTGCTCACAAAATAGAACTGCGCCTGCCCCACGGAGCCCTTCTCAAAACTCACATCGCGTTCGCCCAGGCCAACATAGATGCAGTCAAGCGTACCTAACTCATGCCGCGTGCCGCCGACGCAGACGGCGCCGGGCGCGCCGAGGTTCAGGATTCCGATTTCCCGCCGCTGCAGGAAATATTCCGTGCCTGTCTCTTTGACGTTCGGCAGCAAAAGGGGCGCTCCGGTCGGCATCGCCCCGCCCACAATCATCCGGTCGAGGTCGGTGTAATGAGCCACCCATTCGCCCGGGCGAAAGATCCCCCCGATCAGGAACCGGTCGCGGAGCTCGTCCGTGCTCAGGGTATTCGCAGCCTCCGGGCTTGGAAAATAATGGATTTTCATGAAGAAAGAAATTCGTGTCCGCTTTGCCCGGCTTCCACCTTAGGGCGCTTCGAGCCGGAGATTGCCAAACTTCACTGAAAACAGCCGGAACGGCACGGGATCGCGACGCGCGCCGGGTGTTCGGGTGAGGTTCAAAATCCCGATCCGAAGAGATAGGTACGGAAACACCGCCCGGGGGGAAAACCAATCCTAAACTACAGAAAACGGCTCCGACCGCCGAGGCTGTCAAGGCGCCGGCTCGGCCGGAAACACCGGGACCGCCGCCGCCGAGAGGTTGTTGTCGGTCAGGCGCAGGGCAGACGGCGTCCCGCCATCGACTTCCAGGAACCGTTCCGTTCCCGGAGCGGCCTGCGATTCCCGCAACCACACGCTATCCGATTGGGCGAGCCGAATGACCGGCGCAGCCTTCTGGGGCGTCCATGTGGTCACGTCGTCAAGCACGAGCCCCTTGACATGGCCAAAATCGAAGGCGCTTCCCGTTTTCGCATCCACGCGCACGGCGTGCAATGCAACGCCGGTTGCATAATCGCAGACGAAACCGGTCTTGCCGCTCGCCGTGATATCCGTGAAGCGCAGGTCCTCGAGGGCCTTTTCCGGCAGCCCATGAATGCTCGCCACCTCCGTTGCATCGATGATGGTCAGGTGGCTCATCGCGAAATTGCGAAAAACAGGCGTTCTTTCGGAGACGGGCTCCTCCGGCACGTGAATGTAAAGGGCCGTGATTTCAATCCCCTGCTTCACGGGGTTTTCGATCACAAAGTTGTCGCAGACCACGTTCTCAATCACCCCTCCCCGCCCGCGATTGCTTTTGATGCGGATGCCGCAATCGGTGCCCTTGGCCACGATGTTTGTCGCGGCGATGTCGCGGATGTCGCCCGAGGCCTCGCTGCCGATCACGATCGCGCCGTGGCCCTCATACATGACGCAGTTCGCCACCGCGACATGCTCGGTCGGGAATGCGGTCCTCCGCCCATCGGCGTCGCGCCCCGACTTGATGACGATGCAGTCGTCCCCGGTCCTGAAAAAGCAGTCCGAGATGCGCACATTCCGGCATGAATCCACGTCAATCCCGTCACCATTCGGCCCCCACGACAGGAAGGAGACGCCGTGGACAACAATGTCCTCGGTGTACAGCGGATGAAGCAGCCAAAACGGCGAGTCGGTGAGGGTGACGCCGTCGACAAGCACGTGACGGCACCGGTACGTTTCCACGAGCGCCGGCCTCAGGTGCTCCACCGCGGGCTGGAAATCCGAGGCGCCCAGCTTTTCTCCGGCATCAATCCGGTCGATGAGCTTCTTCCAGGCATCCCCGGCCTCCTGCGCCCTCCGCGCCTGTTCCGGCGTGGCATCATGGCCCCTACCCTTGCTCTTGCCGCTCCACCACCACCAGTTCTCGCCCTGGCCGTTGATCACCCCCCGCCCGACGATCGCTATATTCTCCTTTCCGTCGGCATGCAGGAGCGGGGCGTGCGTCCACGCATTCGTCCCCTCCCATCGGGAGCGCACCAAGGGGGAATCCGCCGGATCGGGGCTGTAGAGCAGTTCCGCGCCGGCTTCGATGTCGAGAGTGAGATTGCTGACAAGCTCGATTGAACCCGTGAGGTAGCGTCCCGGAGGAAAATGGACCGTTCCGCCCCCGGCAGCGGCGCAGGCAGATATCGCCCGTGAAATGGCCGCCGTGTCCTTCGTGAGGCCATCGCCCGTCGCGCCAAAATCACGCACATTGAAGGCGGCCGTGGCACCGGCCGCTGCCGGCTGGGGAGCAGCCTGCGGGGTCGCCGTCGCGCAGCCCGCAAGGATTGCTGCGCTCGCGCCTGAAAGGAGGAGGGCAAGCCGGATGTTCATGGGGGGAAGGGGAGAATTGAAAATCGGACACGTGTCCTCGTCAAGCGGTTTATTTCCGCGCTCTTAAACCGTCCATAATTTATTCAATACCCGTTGTAAAATAACAACCTGCAATGCGTGCCCAAATCGGCGATCCGTCCGGCGCCACGGGAATGCAATGTTTAGGCTTTCCAAGCGTCCTTGTCCGTGTAGCCATGGCAGGCAAGAAATCCGCATGCGCAAGCCCAGGCCCCCTCGTAAGACGGGCCCCTCCAGCCTCCCTTCGTGAGCAAATCCACACCGCCGCGGCGATCCGCCCGAAATACGCCTCCCGTCATCCGGTCCACCGCGGAATTTGCCCGATTTGTGGGCCTGGCGCGGACAACGGTCTCCCGCGTTCTCAATGACCAGCCGGGGCTTCGTCCGGCCACCATTGCAAAGGTCCGGCGCGCGATCGAGGAGACCGGCTTTACGCCCAACGCCTACGCCCTTCATCTCAAGGGAAAACGCACGGCAACGGTCGGCATCTGCATGGAGAACCTGCTGACCCCGCCCGCGGTTCTCAAGCTCGCCAGCCTCCAGCACCGGCTGCGGGAGCGCGGCTATGCCTCCCTTATCGAGGTGCTCGAGCCGGGGAGCAGCCGCCGCGTGATCCGGCATTTCCTCTCGCTGCGCGTGGATGCCGTCATCTTTGTGGGCCACTTCGTCGGAGAGGAGATCGAGGCCCGCATCCGTGAAATGGCGGTGCATGCGACGCCGCACATCGTGATAGACCAGTTCGGGATCGCGGGCGCCAATACGGTCGCCCTGGACAGGGTTCGCGGAATGCGCGAAGTCGTCGAGCACCTGCTCGGCCTGGGTCACGCCTCCTTCGGCCTTCTCGGAATCTCGGGAACGGCAAGGTCCGTGAGCGACCGCCTGGCCGGGATCGAAGCCGCGCTCGCGGCGCACAACCTGGACTTCAACCAGGTCACGCGTTCGCTCGATTCACGGCATGTCCGGCAAAACGACTTCGAGTACGGTCGCGCCCTTGCCGCGAGCTTTATCGGCGAACCGAAGCGGCCGACCGCCTTCCTTGCGCTCAACGATGAAATCGCGATCGGAGCGCTCCACGGCCTGCAGGAGGCCGGGCTGCGCGTGCCGGAGGATGCCTCGGTCACCGGCTTCAACAATCAGGAAATCTGTCTCATGCCGACGCCGATGCTCACGAGCGTAGACCAGCGCGTCGAAGAGACGGTCCGTTCCGCCGTGGATCTCCTTCTCGAGCAGATCGACCGGCCGTTTGTCCGGCTGAGGATCTGCATGATCGAACCCATGCTCGTCGTCCGCGGATCGTCGGGGCCGGCGCCAAAGTGAAGGCGCAGGGCGGCGCGGTTGCTATCGAATTTCGTGGCTCCGCCTTCGCGCGTTGCGCTTCGGCGGATCGCCATCGACCTTCGATGGCGAAAAAAGGCGCCCCGTTTCCGGGGCGCCCTTGAAGTCTCTGGGAAGCTGCGATCAGGAACCCTGATCAGAACTTCTTGTTGACCTGCAGGAATACGTAACGGCCGAGCAGGCTGTAGTTGATCGCGTCCGTGTTGTCCTCAATCGAGGACGGAACGAACGGCGGCAGCTTGTTGGCGATATCGTTGACGCCAATCGTGACATTCGTGCCCTTCAAGGCCTTGTGCACGACCGCAACGTCCGGCAGCAGGTGGCTCAGGTCGAAGTTGACCGAGAGATCGGCAACCAGATAGGACGGGATCGTGTAAACCTTGCCGTTGTTCGTTTCGGCGTTGGGCGCCGAGTAATCCGGACTGAGCGGCCCGCCGAAGAGCGTGCCTGAATCCGTGACCTTCGGAATGTACTGCACATCGACGTCGACCGAAAGGCCCCGGAGGGACCACTGGACGTACGGCTTGAGGAGGTATCCCGGAAGGTTGCCCTCGGGGAGCGGAGCCATCGAGCCGCCCGTGTACTGCCGGGCATACTGGAAGGCCGGGGAACTCGCGTCATTGGCGGCCACATAATTGAACAGCGTGCTGCCGTTCAAACCAACTTTGGTCAGCCCGAAGTCCTCCGGAAGCGGCAGGACGTAATCAATGTCGAAGTCGAGTCCGTCCGTGTACTGCCAGCCCGTTTGCTTGAGCGGAACGGTGAGGTTGCCCACATTGGTCGACGTGAGTTGATTCGGAGTGGTCGACTTGAGCACGCTGCCGTCCTGGAACTGGAAGCCCGCCGCATACGGGGAAGCCGAGCCAAGGGCGTTCAGATTGCCGAATAAGCCCGTCCAGTCCGTTCCACCGACGCCGGTTTCGCGAACATGGTAATAGTCGAGCGTGATATTCAGGCCCTTGATTGCCTTGGGTGAAAACGCAATGCCCCCGGTGACGGTTTCCGACTTGGCAGGAGCGAGGAGCGGATTGGCCGTGGTCGTGCCGAATCCGGCGAGGAACTGGCCCGTGACCTTGGGATTGCCCGCAAGTGCGCCGCCCGAGTTGGATTGGCCATTGCCCTCGATGATCGTGAAGGTCGGGGCGCCCGAGGACGGGGGACCAAACAGGGCGAAGGTCGTCGGCGAAATGAAGCCGCGGCCATAGGTCGCCCGGACCGTGAACTGGTCGTCGATGGGATGCCACTTCAAGCCGATCTTCGGGACGGTGGACTTTGGACCGGTGTCCAGCTTTTCGTAGCGGCCCGACAGCGTCAGGTCCAGGGAGTTGAAACCGGGGACATTCAGGCGCGGGGCGAAGATCGGAACGCCGAGTTCCAGGAAGAATGCATTCGTATAGATCGTACCGCCGGAGAAGCTCTTCGCCTTGGAATACCCGAGGGCGAGCCCGTTTTCATACAGGCCGTCGACCGCATAGGAAAGATCCTGGCGGAGGAACTGATAGCCTCCGGCAAAGGTCAGGCTGCCGGCAGGAAGGTCGGCCACGGTTCCGCGGAGGATCGCCTGATAGTTCTTGAGCTCCGAAAGACCCGACTGGAAGAGAACCGTGCTAAAGGCCGCCAGGGACGCGGGATCGTTACTGCCCGGCAGGCCGAAATAATTATAAACCGGCAGGTCCTGGTTGCCCGTCCCCTGGTCTATGGCCGCGGATAGCGGCAAGCCCGCCGCGTTATAGACGTATCCGCCGTTGGCACCGATCAGCGGCGTGAGCAACTGATTCAGCACCGCGCCGTTGGCACCACCATAGACGTTCTCCAGCCATGACGAGCGGCTGTAGTCCGCGCTCATTTCCCAACTGAGGTTGTCGGTGATCTTGCCCTTGAGGTGCTCGGAGACCGTGTAGCTGTTGGTTACGTTTGTGGCCGTGCGGTTGCCGATTTCGACGAGACGCGTCCGGACGGTCGGGGCTCCCGACGGCTGGCCGATGCCCAGGACAATGCCAAACGGATTGTACGGGTTGTTCGCGGGAATCGTCAGGCTGTTGCCCGTGAGGCTCGCCAGGGGAGAGGGAGCGAGCGTGTCGCCACCGTTAATCGTCTGCGCATAAAGAATTTCGCTCGACAGCTCAAGGCTGTCGCCGAAGATCTTGTCGTCGCCGTTGATCATGAACTGACGGCGGTCGTTCGGGAGGACCAGCGCCGTGCCAAACAACGACGTGTTGTACAATGCCGTGCTGTTTCCAGCCTGCACATAAAGCGGAACGGACGCATTTAGGGGAACATATGTGCCCTTGGCTTCCAACTGCGCGAGCGTCTGCGGCACGATCGCCGACGGGGACGCCCATACGGGCGGGGTCGTGATGCTCGCCTTGTAACCGGGAGATCCTATCAGCAGAGGCGAGCCGGCGATGACATCGTTGCCGACGCGGCCCGGGAAGCTGCCGCTGTAGTAGGCATCCTGCGTGGCACCCGGTTCGCCGCCCGCGGCCAAGAGCTGGGGGTTGCTCAGGCTCGCAATCTGGCGGGCAGTCGATGGCAGCATGTTGTTGCTGTAAAAGTCCGCGCCGATCGTGATGGAGACATTGTCATGGGCCACGCCAGCCGTGAGACCATAGTTCTTCGTGATGTACCGGCCGCCGTCGGTTGTTTCTCCGTAACCGCCGAAGACCTCGAGGCCCTCGTAGTTCTTCTTCGTGATGACGTTCACGACACCGCCGATCGCATCCGAGCCGTAGACCGTGGAGGCGCCGTCCTTCAGGATTTCAATATGGTCGATCATCCCGAGCGGGATCGTGTTCACGTCGACCGAGTTCAGACCGCCGAAGCCGCTGAATGCGGAAACAGCAACCCGATTTCCGTCGAGGAGCACCAGGGTGGTGAGATTGTGCAGTGCCACGTAGGACTCGCCGCCGCCGCCGCCGCCGACGTTATTGGATTCCGTTCCAAGGTTACCGTTGCCGGTGAATGACGAGTCGAGGCGATTCAAGACCTGGAGCACGTTGTCCTGGCCCGTCATCTGGAGCGCCGTGTTGTCGATCAGGGTGATCGGATTGGCACCGACGAGGGAGGACTGGGGCAGGTACGATCCCGTGACCGTAAAGGTCTCCATCTTGTGCACGTCCGAATTTGCCGGCGTTGTCGGCGCCGCGGGCGTTGGCTGGGCGCTCAAGCCCTGTGCTGTAATGAGGGCGATGCCCACCGCCCAGATGACGGTAAGCGAACCCAAAAAGCTCCTTGCGGAATTCTTTCTCATAGTTCGATGTTTTGTTGTGTGTTATAGGAAAAGGCGGCCGAGGCCGATTTTTGCCTGGCGGAGAATAGGGTAAACACCGGGGCATGGCGCAATCCTTTTTTGCGACGAAAATGTGACAAACCGCGTCCAAGTGCCTGTTACCATCGATAAAGCGCACTAATACACCCCCCTCCGCGGGCTTGCGCGTGCCGGGAGCAAGCGGTACTATCGTCAGACTAATGAAGGAAATACACGCGATTGTCCGCTATTTGGCGTCAGCCGGGGCGTGCGCCCAATCCGTGCTGGCAACCTTGGTGACCGTCGAAGGCTCTTCCTACCGCCGCCCGGGTGCACGGCTTTTGGTCTCGGATGACGGCACCCGGATCGGGGCGGTGAGCGGGGGCTGCCTGGAAGAGGATATCCTGGCAAGGGCCCGGCAGGCCGCGGCGACCGGATTGGCACAACTTGTTGTTTATGACACAACTTCTGAGAATGACCTGATCTGGGGTGTCGGACTGGGCTGCCACGGGATCGTCCAGGTGCTCGTCGAGCGCCTCCCGGCCCGGCCTGCCTGGGCCGATGCTATCGCCCAAAACCTGAAGGAGGGACAGCCTTCTGAGCTGGCTGTGACTTGGCACTCCGAGGATGCCAAGGCGCTTGGAACGCGCTTCTTGGACGAAAATGTGGTTTCGGATCGGGTCGGAGGCGCAGCAAACCCAGGAATTTACTTTGAAACGGTCATCCCTCCACCGCATTTGGTCATATTCGGCGCCGGGGACGATGCGCAACCGCTCGCGCATCTCGCAAAGGATGTCGGGTGGTTGGTAACCGTCGCCGATCCGCGACCGGCTTTCGCAACGGCAGAACGATTTCCAGGCGCTGACGCCCTTGTTTGCGCTCCGCCAGACGAGCTCGCGGCCCGCGCCGCGCCCGGCAAGGACGCGCTGGCGGTTGTCATGACGCACCGCTACGTACATGACGTTCCCATTCTACGCGGGCTTCTGGCCCTCCCACTCCTTTATCTGGGCCTCCTCGGGCCGAAGAAGCGCGCTGAGAAGATCCTCGACGATCTGGCCTCGGATGGGCTTGACGTGGCCGCTGACCTGCGTTCGCGCCTGCACGCGCCGGTTGGTCTCGACATCGGCGGAGACTCGCCGGACGAGGTTGCGCTGAGCATTGTTGCTGAAATCCAGGCTGTGCTGGCCGGCCGCGAGGGCGGACCCTTGCGCGAACGCCAGCGTCCGATTCATGGCTGAACACAGACAGGAGGCCGATCTGAATCCCGCGCGGCAACCCGGCACTCGCGCAATCGATCAGCCGCTTCAGGGGAGCCCGGCACAACCTCCGATCGCAGCCCGGCTGGAACGTTTCGGCTGCATCATTCTTGCAGCGGGGCCTTCAAGCCGAATGGGTGAGCCAAAACAACTCATCCAGATCGGCGGCCGTCCGCTTGTGGTCCGCGCGGTCGAAGCGGCCCTGGCATCGTCCGCGTGGCCCGTCATTGTCGTTCTCGGAGCGCATGCGGAAAAGGTCCGGCCATCGCTCGCCCGCCTTCCCGTTCTTGCGGTCGAGAATGCGGCGTGGCCCGAGGGCATGGCCTCCTCGATCCGCACCGGCATAACCTCCCTGAGGCAGTTCGCGCGCAAGCTCGATGGAGCGATCATCGCCCTTTGCGACCAGCCGGCGTTTTCAGCCGACGTGATTTCAAGGCTCATCGCCGCGCAACGGCAGACGGGCCGCAGCATCGCTGCGGCGCAATACCTCGGCCGGTGCGGCGCCCCCGCCCTGTTCATGAGGACGCATTTTGACGCCCTCGCTTCGCTCACGGGCGAGGAAGGCGCGCGGAACTTGCTGAATGGAGACCCCGAAGGCGTCGCCGCAATCGATATGGCTGAACTGGCCGCCGATCTGGACACGCCGGAAGATGTCGCACGGTTTCAGTCGGCGTCGAAGCCTCCGGCGCCAGCGATGCCGGGTCATTCCACCCCGTCCTGAGGCGGCAGCGGGGCTACGGCAGCTTCGCCTCGGCTACCTTCTTTGCCTGCGCGGCCCGATAATCGTCCAGCGCCCGGCGGACACGCTCATCTCCGTGGGCAAGGATTGCCGCGGCGAACAGGGCCGCATTCATGGCGCCGGCCTTTCCAATCGCAAATGTGGCGACGGGGACGCCTCCCGGCATCTGGACCATCGAAAGCAGCGAATCCAGGCCCTTGAGGGAAGCGGACTCAATGGGAACACCAAGAACGGGCAGCGGTGTGAGGGCTGCAGCGATTCCGGCCAGGTGCGCGGCGCCCCCTGCGCCGGCTATGACGACCTTGAGTCCGCGAGCCGCGGCCGATTCGCCCCATTCGTACATCAAACGCGGCGTTCGGTGGGCGCTGATCACGCGCCTTTCATAGGCAATGCCGAGCGAATCCAGTGTGTCAGCAGAGTGCTTCATCGTATCCCAATCCGACACGCTGCCCATGATAATGCCGACAAGGGGCTTGGTCATGTGCGAATGGGTAAGGAAATCCGCCCGCGGTTGGAAGCCCGAAACAGATCGGTTTGGCCGCAATCCTGCGGATCATCGGGTCGGTCCTGCCCAATCCCGATCCGCAAGAGGCATGCTTCCGGTTTACACGAGCGAGACGCCCTTGGGCGGCCGCACCACCGTCGTGCCCGCGATCTTGTCGTGCCAGGACTGGCGTTCGGGATCGAAGGCGACCCAGATGAACCCGAGCCCGACCGCGATCAGCGATAGGAAGCAAGCCAGGGCGCGCACGATGGCCGTCGGCCAATCGATCGGGCGGTCGTCCATGCGAACAACTCTCAGTCCAAAGATGATTCCGCCGACCGTCGATCCGCGGTACTTCCACAAACAGGCCCCATAAACCGCCAGAATGAGCGGGATTGCGTGCGGAATGAAGTGGCCGAGCACCACGCCGATGAGAATCAAATCGATGAGAAGCGCCGCGGTGCGTATCCAGAATCCCGCTCTTGGCATGCTTGCGGTGGCCGGCTGCCCGACCGGCACGGCGGGCTGCGGCGGGACCATCCGGGGGGGGGGCTCCGCCTGGATCGGAGGCGGCGTGGACGGGCCTTCCGCGCATGGCGCCGATGCGATCGCCGCGGGCGGAACCGGCGCGCCAACCGAGGATGGCATCGGCGCCACAGCCGCAAGTGCGGACACCGCGGGGCCGTTGAAGGCCTGCGGAACCGGCGCAACCGGTGTCCCGGCCGCGGGGCTTGCAGGAGGCGTAGGCGACGCGCGCGGCTTGCGGGCGCCGAAAAGCGCGGTGACACAGGGCCCCACCATGAGCAGCGAAATCAGCAGCGAGAGCATCAGTCCGATGTACGGAATGATGAAAAACACGAGGCAGATCAGGCCGCCGACAACCACGGCGATTGCAATGTGAAGGCGGTCCTGGGTGATCTTCCGGCCCAAAAGGGCATAAAAGGAGGCCTTGCCGAACATCATAAGCGCGACAAATGCCGGCAGCAGCAGGATAGCCAGGGGAATGCCGATGACCGTCACGATCAGGATCAGGAAGACAACCGGCAGCGCCAGCACCGAGAGAAACGCCGCAAGAATGGACATCCCGGGCCGCTCGGTCAGGTTGTCGCCCACGGACCGGATCGCCTTGGGAAACAGCAGCGCGACCAGAGCGTAGAAGGCGAGGATCAGCAGATTGAGCACCCACCACCAGACCGAGTGAAAACCATGCACCAGAAAGACGTGCATGGGCGCGAATGCATGGACATGGCCCCCGAACGAAGGGTTCACGGTCTCCCCGCCGACCACGGCTTGCGGGTCCCGCTCCAGCGTTCCGGCGACACAAACAATGTCGCCGTCCACCCGAGCTTTTGGACCCAGCTTCAGGTCACCCAGCACGGCGACGGCGTCCCCGCTGACCGGTCCGTTTATGGTGTTGTCGCCGCATACGGCAACCGCGTCACCGGTTACGCAGCCATCGACGGTGAGGTCGCCGCATACGGCAACGGCGTCACCCGCGACCGTCTCGCTCGCGGTAATGTGGTTGTTTGATCCGATGGTTACGCGGTCGTTGTTGTGATCCCCTGCGTGGCGGTGCCGGACAGGCTTCACCTCCGGCGCGGAATCATCGCTCGGGTCGGCTTTCTGGGCCTCAACCGCGGCGGCGGCCGTTTCGGGCTTGTCGAGCCGCCGCAGGGCGGAATCGCCGGAGGATGCGGGTGGAGCGGCCTGCGCTCGCGCGGCGGGGTCTGCGGACGCGAACGTGAACAATGCGGCGATGGCCGCCGCGAGGAAAAGTTGCCTGGTCTTGGGTTTCATTTGGGAAATCGTCATTGGGCTTTTTGAACAAACACGCGGTAGGCCGTTGCGCCCACGCCGACGACGGTCGCGTAGCACACGGCGATGAGCGCCAGGCTCCCGTAGAGCCACAGGGTCGGAATCGAATAAAGGACCGTCTCGCCCGTCTGCCGCGCCAGGTTCCAAAGGCTTCCGGCCAGCGCGAGCGAACCGAAGCGCTGCGAAACGGTGGCGCCCAGTTCGGCCGCTCCGGCCCCGCGAACGAGATTGAAGAGGAGCGCGACCACGGCCGCGGCAAACCCGGCCGACGCTACAAGGAACGCGCCGCGGGCAAATGCGGGCCAGTGGGCGTATGACTTCCGCCACCACGGGATGGAGGCCCGGCGCTGCAATTCCGCGAGGACGCGGCTTTCAAGCGTTCGGGGGGCTCGCCGATCCGGGATTTCGCGCAGGGATCGGTGGACGAGTCTTTCGAGGTCTTCGTGGGAAAGTTTCATCGTGTCATGCCTGCAAGGTTTCGTGGGAAGTGCCGCTGCGGGCGATGATCTTTGCGAGCGCCTCCCGCGCCCGCAAAATGTCGGTCTTCACCTTCGCAAGCGAAACTCCCAGCTTTTCGGCGATCTCGTCGTAGGAGAGATCGTCAAAATGATAAAGGACGAGGGGGATTCGCTGGCGGTCCGGCAGCCTTTCCAACGCCCGCTCCACCCAAGCCCGGCGCTCGTCGGCGTCCACCCCTTCGAAAAAGGATTCCGGTGCCGCAAACTCGATCTCAGGACCCGCCTCCTCGCTCCCGGCATCATCCTGCCGAAACTCCGAGAAGAAACGCCAGCGTTTCCGATAACGCTGGAGGTGATTCAGGGACAGGTTCGTGGCGACCGTCTTGAGCCATCCGCCCGCCGTCGGGCTGTCCCTCAGCATGTCGAAATGCTCAAATGCCTTCACAAAAACGTCCTGCGATATGTCCTCCGCCTGCGCGTCGTTGGCGACGAGCCGGACAGCGGTGTTGAAGACCATGTCTTGGTAAGCGCGCATGAAGGCGGTGAAATCAGCCGCGGGGCTCATTCCCGAAGTCGGGTTTTGCACTGGAGGGGCGTCATTCAAGGCAAGAACACGGATCGTGCCGAAAAGTCGCGGGAATCTGCCAGCCAAACGTCCTGGACGCGAGCGAAACGCGCAGAATCAAGGCTCCGGTTCCGACAGAGAACCTTGCCCCGGGGGAGCATTTAAATTCGCACCGGAATCAAACCGGCAACAGGGCTCCCGCCGCGTGGCCGGATCGGAACAGGAGAAGCCCCAGAGGGTGCCAGTCCAAGCTTCGGAAGGCCGTCTGAAACGCCAAAAGCAATTTCGTTACGCATTAATATATAAAATATTACACACAAATATAAATTTTTTTTGATGTGCCCGCGTTACTGGCACGCAAGCGGCTCTCTGGCCGATGAATTCGCAGCAACAACTATAACCGATCCATCCCATGCCCGAACCCTCCCCCTCCTCCAGCCCCACGATGAAGCCCACCCTGGGCCTCACCGGTTTGACCATAAATGCGATGGCCCTTATCGCGCCCGGCGCTTTCCTGTGGCTCACGTATCAGGAACAGGCTCTGTACGGCGCCCCGATGGCGGGATCCGCCATGTGGTTCGGAATTGTTTGCGCCCTGCTGCTGTGTCTGGCCACCGCGGTGAGTTACGCGGAACTGTCGAAGCTCTATCCCGGAGCCGGTTCATCGTACTTTTACGCGGAGCAGGCGTTTCTCTCAAAAACAAAGGCGTTCCGGTTCGCCCGTGTCGCCAAATTCTTCACCGGCTGGGCGAGCCATCTGTACTACTGGGTCTATCCCGGCTGCATGGTTGGCGTCACTGCGATCATCAGCGGCTATCTCCTGAACCAGTTTTTTCCGGACACCTTCAGCGGCACCTACAACAGCCCGCTGTTCATGATTCTGTTCTGCGTCGTGTTCTCATTCGGCGTTTCCTACATCGCCTTTCGCGGCGTGACCGGAACGACCGCCGTCAACATGGCGATCAACATCATTCAGATCTCGGCGCTGTTGTTCTTCTCGATCCTCGCAATCCTCTACCGGACCGGGCATCCCGAGGGTTCCACCGGGTTTCACCTGTCCAATGGCGTTGCAGTCAATTATCAGGTGTTCCAGGACACGGTGAAGGACGACAAGGGCAATCCGCTCCCGGTGCTCGACGCCAATAACAAGCCGACCATGGATTCCGCCGGCAAGCCGGTCTTCCAGATGGCCGACCAGACCGACAAGGACGGCAATCCGGTGCCTGCGGACGCCGATGGCAAAGCCACCACCGTCGACAAGGCCGCGCCCTTCAAGCTGAGCTACACGATGGATCAGGCCTACTCGAAGGACTCGAGTGGGAATCTCAAGTTTAATTTCCATCCAACCGCCAGCTCGGTGGTTGCGCCACATAGCTTCAATCTCGTGTTCATCCAGGCCTGTGTCGCGATCCTCATCCTCGTCGGATTCGAATCGGTCACCTCCATGGGCGAGGAGGCCAAGAATCCAAAGAAGGATATTCCGAAAGCCGTCCTGCTGTCCCTGGTCATCCAGGGCGCGATTTGTTACCTCTTCGAGTATTTCGCGGCAAATTATCTTCTCAATAGCGGCTACACCCTGCCCAATGCGGGCGCCTCCGGAGCTCCCATAGGTGATCTGATGGTGATCACCGGCACCTGGCTGTTCGGCAGCTATGCCGCGGGACGGGCATTCATGCTGGTGCAGGCCTTCACGGTCTTCCTCGCCCTCATCGGCACGACCCTCGCCTGCCTGAACACGGGCGCCCGGGTGACCTACGCCATGGGACGCGATGAAGAGGTGCCATCGCACTTCGGCCTGCTCCACGGCAGGACCCTCTCGCCTCACCGGGCCATCTGGACGCTTGCGGTCATTTCCGCGATCATCGGAATCGTGACCGTATCGGTTTACCTGGGCGGCCAGAGCAACCCTCTGGCGGCGCTCGACAAGCACAACATCTGGTACAGCTTCGGAATCTTCAGCCCCGATGCCTACACGAAGCTGCCGAACACCCTGTTGATCATCACCCTGATCAGCAACTTCGGGACCTTCCTGCTCTACATGACGACGTGCATCATCGCCATCGTCGCCTTCCGGGAACACCACATGTTCAACGGCATCAAGCACTTTGTCATTCCGGTTTTCGGGCTCCTGGCGAATTTGGCCTGCATGCTCTTCTATCTGATCGGACCCTGGTCCGTTCCCGGAATGAGCGTCAAGGAGCCTTACATCGCCCTCGGGGTGGCCGCGATTTGGGGCATCTACGGCTGGTTCTACTTCGTCAAGCGCAGCAAGGCGATGAACAGGCCCGTTATTCTTGCCGCGAAGCCGGCGGTTTGATTTGACCCGGTCCGGGCAGCTTGATTTCGCTGGCTCCGCCTGCAGCGCAGGCGGAGCCTCTTTCATTTTACAAACCCCTCCTCATGAGACTGCGATACGCGAGGATATCCACCGCCGGCCCGGTTCGGCCGGTGAATGAAGACTGGCTCGACTTCTGGGAGCCTGAAGATCCCCTCGTCCGCGAACAGCAGGGCAGTGTCGCCCTGCTCGCCGACGGCGTGGGCGGGTATGAACGGGGGGAGGTCGCCAGCCACCTTGCGGTCGACGAGGCGCTCCAGGAATTCAAGGCGTCTCCGGTCGAGACCAAGCCGTACGACCTCTTGCGCCAGATGTTCAACAAGGCGTGCGCGAGCGTGCATGGAAGGGCCGCAACCGAATTCAAGGGCCAGCTGATGGCCACGACGCTCGTCGCCTCGATCTTCCGAAACCGGACTGTTTGCGTTGCCAACGTGGGGGACACGAGGGCGTACTTCATCAGGCAGAAACTGATCAGCCGCCTCTCCACCGATCACGTGGCCACCGCATTGCCGGTAAAACTCGGCCTCATCCTGGAACGGCAGGCGATGGCGAGCCCGGAGCGGAGCCAGCTCACGCGAAGCGTGGGGGCGGAGCCGTTCTGCCAGCCTGCGTTTGTCACGCAATTCCTGCATCACGGCGATTTCATCCTGCACTGCACGGACGGACTGCACGCCTTCGTCCTCGACGAGGAGATGCGAGAAATCATCACGCGCAATCACCCGTACGACGCCTGCCGGGAATTGGTCGCCCTGGCCGAAAAGCGGGGAAGCGACGACAATATTTCCCTGCAGCTGATCGAGGTGAGGGACTGGGAGAAGGTCGCGGAAAAGAAGCAGACCCAATCGCCGCGCTCGCAGACCCTGGGCCAGGCAAAACCAAAGCCTGAAGCGGTCGCGGCGGGAACGGGCGATTTATCCGCGGGCATGGTGCTAGACGAGCGCTTCGAGCTCACCGATCTGGTCGCCCGGAGCAACATGGCGTCGATCTTCAAGGCCAGGGACCGGAAGACCGGGGAAAGCGTGGCCGTCAAGGTGCCCCTGATGGCCCTCGAGAGCGACGTCGCCGGATTCGAGCGTTTCCACAGGGAGGAGGAGATCGGCACTCGGCTCAACCACCCCTGCATTCTCAAGGTGGTGAAGGTGGATGGACAGAAGAGCCGCCCTTATCTCGTGATGGAGTTCCTGGACGGCCGGACGCTCTCCGACATCCTGGCCAAGCGAAAGCCGCTGTCCGAGGGGGAGGCGGTCGATTACGCCAGCCGCATCTGTGACGCACTAGAGTACCTCCATGCGAACGGCATCGCCCATCGCGATTTGAAGCCGCAGAACATCATGGTCTGCCGCGATGGCAGCCTGCGGCTCTTTGATTTTGGAATCGCGCGGGTGGAAACGGCGCGCCGGCTCACTTTCGTCGGCCTGACGCCGACCATGGGCACGCCCGACTACATCTCGCCCGAACAGGTGAAAGGAAAGAGGGGCGACCACCGCAGCGACATCTACAGCCTGGGGGCGCTGCTTTATGAGATGGTGACGGGCTCGACTCCGTTTGAAGGCGAAAGCCCCTACGTGATCATGAACGCCCGCGTCACGGGCGACCCTCCCGCACCGCGCAAACTCAAGCTGGAGCTGAATCCGGCGCTTGAGGAAGTGATCCTGCATGCACTGGAACGGGACCCCCGGCAGCGGTACTCCACCGCGGCGGAGATGAAGCGGGAACTCGACAACCTGGACTCGGTGACGATCACCCACCGCGACCAGCGGTTGCGCGCGCCCCAGCCGTGGGCAAGCCGGCGCCACCTGTGGATCATGATGGCCGTCATGGTCGCCGCCCTGATCGGCCTGTTCTTCCTCCTGATGGTCATGCTTCCCAAACGACATTAGGAAGCGTTTGCAAACAGATCCCGGGTTCGCCCGGGCACTTAGTCATGAGACAACCTCAGGTCCTTCGGGTCCGGAGATGCCATCGAACCGCTTCAGCAGGCCGTTCATGGTCAGGCCCTGGACCAACACGGAAAAAACGACCACGCCATAGGTGCATCCCAGCAGGAGATCATGGTACGGAAGGCGCTGCAGCGAAAGGGCCATCGCCACGGAAAGGCCGCCACGGAGACCGCCCCAGGTCAAAAGGGTCACGACGCCCCGCGGGTAGCGGCCGGTCCTGCGCAATGCGAGCAAAGGCGCCGCAACCGAGATCCAGCGCGCGGCCAGCGCAATCGGGATCATCGCCGCGGCGGCCACGGCCGTCGTTCGCTCCACATGCGCGGAAAACACCGTGAGCCCGATCAGAAGAAAGAGCACGGCATTCAGGATCTCATCGATCATTCCCCAGAATGCGTCGACGTGCTCGATGGTCGTGCGGCTCATGGCAAACTGCCTGCCATGGTTTCCGATGAAAAGTCCCGCGACGACAACCGCGATGGGCCCTGACACCCCCATCGGGAAGGACACGGCATATACGGCCAGCGCAAGGGCCAGCGTGATCAACAGCTCCAGATCCCGGTGGTCGATCGTTTTGAGGGCCCGGTACGCAGCGTAGCTCGCCCCAAGTCCGAGGCAGACGCCCCCGCCGATCTGGCGGACCAGAAGCCACGCGATTGCCGGGAGCGCCCCATGGCCCGCGCCAAAACTGCCGTCCCTGACGAGGCCGGCCCAGGAACCCAGCGCCAGGAATGCCACCACTCCCACGCCGTCGTTAAAGAGCGACTCTCCCGCAATCGTTGCCCTCAACGCAGGCGAGGCGTGGACGCGCTTCATGAGTCCAAGAACCGCAACCGGATCGGTCGGTGAAATCAGCGCTCCAAAGGCGAGGCAAACCGGAAGGGATATCGACAGGCCCAGCCCGCGGAACAAGACATAGCCCGCCAACCCGACGAGGGCCGTCGAGATGG
>OBLW0100000447.1_pt1 | contig 35679 bp, 27 predicted proteins | sample 1520161 | NCBI WGS metagenome assembly OBLW01 (sample SAMEA3539309, study PRJEB22396) | soil metagenome | biome: tundra; feature: field; material: soil | place: USA | collected 2010-05 | depth 0.15 m
GGCGTTGCCGCCGTCCCCCACGCCCAGATGATGCGCGTGAGCTGCGCATGGCCCTTCAACTGTAGGTCGGGCAAATTCACCCACTGGCGAAGAATAGGGGCGGAACGTTCAATCGCCGGATATCGTTACAGGTTGCGATTCGACGGCAAAAAGCTGTAGAAGATTTCTGTCATTAATGAATTACGAAACATCCTGTGACAATACTGTGGCGGGTGGCGTAGGAATCCTTTACAGTTGGCTGCGGCCAAATCGGCGTACGTATACACCGCAACACTGCGCAGCCATTGTGAATCATACTAAACAGTAGTGGGTTGCAAGTCAGCCGAGATTTCGGGCGACCGGGCGCGGAGACCCATGGCATGGGGGATGCACGAAAAGTTGAGCCGCGAAGACACGATACGCGTCCATTTATGCTTATGCCGACTGCAGCGACCGTGAAGGCGACCGGGCTGCTTGCTCTGGTCGCAGGCTTTGCTCTGGCCGCATTTCCGTTGCGGGCCGACCAAATCCCGGTCGACAATTTCGGCTTCATCAGGGTCAATCCCTATTTCAGCCGTCTTGGTCAGGGGGATATATTCGGACAGGACAGCCTCTGGTACGTGTCCAGCGGCACGGTCGATCTCATCACCGGCTATTGGGATTCGCCGGAAGGCGACCCATATCATTCCGTCGACCTGGACGGCACGACTGCGGGGGCCATCGCAACGACGATTGATGTCACGAATTCCGGCCCGGTCACGATAACCTTCGATTTGGCGGGCAACCCGGATGGCCCCCCGCTCGTCAAGGAATTGCTGGTTCAGTTGGGGACGGCGGTGCCGGAAACCGACAATGAATTCCAGTTTACGCTGCTCGACGGTTTTGACTGGAACCACACCGACATGGGTTGGACGCCGGAATCGGTGGTATTCGACGTTTCGGTCGCGGGCTCGTATACCCTGTCCTTCGCGAGCCTGGACGACAACAGCGATGCGGCGTACGGCCCCGTGGTGGCGGACGTCGCCGCTTACCAGATCCCCGATTCCGGCTCGTGCCTCGCGTTTCTCATCCTGGGCATCGGCGGATTGGCCTTCCTTTGCCGGCTTCCGGCCGTTTCTGCCAAACCGGTCCGAGTCAGGGCGCCGTAGGGCGCTTTCACAAGCAGGCCCGCTATTGACCCGGCGGCTTTTGTCGCCGCGCATCGCATGCCCGGACGGCATTGGCGCAAGCCGGGCTTACCGGGCAATGCCTGCGTTCTCGAAGTGTCGGATGACCGGCGGGCCTGCTCCCAACTCCACTTCGATCACGTCGAAACGAAAGGTGTGCGGGGGGCCGGGATGCAGGCTGAGATAGGCGCGGATCGCCCTGCCCAGCGCCTTTCGTTTCCGCCGGCCGACCGCAAAGTATCCGGGCACAAGGCTGCCGTTTCTTCGCGTCTTGACCTCGACAAAAACGGTCGCAGCGGCGTTCCGCGCGACCAGGTCGATTTCCTCGCGCCTGTCATTCGGATTGTGCCAGTTGCGGGCGAGAATGGCGAAGCCTCGTTGACGCCGCAGGAATTCTGCGGCAAGCGCCTCGCCGCGCGCCCCCCGTTCTGCGGAGGATTCGCCTGCCGGAACCCGCGGCCGGCCGCCTCCGGCGGCCGCGGCGACCTGACCGATCTGGCTTTGCAGGCCTTTGTTCTTCTGCGCATTCTCGGCCATACCTTTATTATGGCAACTTTCCACACCGCAGCGCCGCTCGCGCACAAGCTCGCCGTCCTCGTGTTCCTGGAAAACAAGGCCGGCGAACACCTGCTGATGCTTCGCGCGAAACAGCCAAACCTGGGCGTTTGGAGCCCGATCGGAGGGAAGGTTGAAACGGGCGCCGGTGAATCCCCCTTCGAGTGCGCGGTTCGGGAGACGTTCGAGGAAACGGGGCACGCGGTCACCGCGGCCGATCTCCACCTCTTTGCCACGATTGCCGAAAAGGCCTACGAGGGGCAGGCCCACTGGCTCATGTTTCTGTTCCGCTGCCGCCGGCCCATCGCGGCGCTGCCGAAGGACATTCACGAGGGGAAGTTCGGATTCTTCTCACGGGCCGCGGTATCGAACCTCCCCATCCCCGAAACCGATCGCGCGGCCCTTTGGCCGATCTACGATTCCCACCGCGACCAATTTGTGTCCTTGAAGGCCGACTGCTCCCCGGGAAAGCCGGTTCGCGTGGAGATCGAGGAGATCATGCCGGCGCAGGGCGCAGGGCGTCGTGGAGGATCTCGGCGGGATGGAAGGCCGGCCGGCCGGTTGCGTCCCTGATCTGGTGCCGGCAGCTTGTGCCCGGGGCGGCTATGAGCGCGTCGGCTGCGGCGGCCCGGACCGCGGGAAACAGGACGAGCTCCCCGATCTGTTGCGAGACGGCGAAGTGCTCCTTTTCGAAGCCAAACGAGCCGGCCATTCCGCAGCATCCCGACGGGATGACCTGCACCCTGTAGCTGCTTGGAAGCTCGAGCATCCTGACCGTGGGGCCAAGCGAGGCGAGCGCCTTTTGGTGACAATGGCCGTGCAGCCTGATCGAGCGCGGCTCATCGGTAAAGGCGTCGCGCGCAATTCTTCCGCCGTCGGCTTCGCGCGCGATGAATTCGTCGATGAGCAGCGCGCGTCGGGAGAGCGCCTGCGCCGCCGCGCGAAGCTGCGGCGGGACGAGGTCGGGAAATTCGTCGCGGAAACCCAGGATGGCCGACGGCTCGATCCCGATCAGGGGCTCGGCGTCCGTAATGACACCCTTCAGGAGCTCCACATTCCGGATGGCAAGACCCCGGGCGGCCCGCAGAAGACCCTTGGAAATCTTCGCGCGGCCGCTCTCGCCATGCTCGGGAATGACGACTTCGTAGCCGAGCCGGTTGAGCAGCCGGACGGCCTTGATCCCGATCGGCGTGTCGTTGTAATCGGTGAATTCGTCGCAAAACAGGTGCACCCGCCCGCGGGGGAACGGACCGGAGCGATTGGCATGCTTCCCATGCCAGCGGCGCAAGGTCGTCGCGTGCAGCCGGGGAAGGCTGCGCTGGGGCGCAAAGCCGGCGATGCGCTTTAGCAGGCCGGAAGTGAAATGATTTCCGGCGACAAAATTATGCAGGCCGGGAGCCAGGGAGCCCACCCGCTCGAGGGCTGCAAATCCGCCGACCAGGCGGCTGCGCAGCGGCAGACCCCGCGCGTCGTGGTAATGCTGGAGCCATTCGGCCTTGAGCCTCGCCACATCCACATTGGAGGGGCACTCGGACTTGCACCCCTTGCAGGAGAGGCACAGGTCCATGACCGAGGCGATTGCATCGCTGTCGAACGGGTTCGCACCGGGCGAACGGGTGAGAACTTCGCGGAGGATGTTGGCCCGCGCCCGCGTCGTCGCATCCTCCCGCCGGGTGGCCATGTAGCTGGGGCACATGGTGCCCCCCATGAGGTGGGACTTCCGGCAATCGGCCGAACCGTTGCACCGCTCGGCCGCGCGCAGGAACCCGCCGGAAGCCGAAAAGTCGAGGACGGTCTCGAAATCGCGCGTCGCCTGCCCCGGCTCGTAGCGGAGACTCGTATCCATGGGAGGCGCATCCGTTATTTTCCCCGGGTTGAATATTCCCGCGGGATCCCAGGCTGCCTTGATGGTCCGGAACAGGGCGTAGTTCCTCTCCCCGACCATGAGCGGCAGGAATTCGCCGCGCAGCCGCCCGTCTCCATGCTCGCCGCTCAGCGAGCCGCCGTAGCGTTTGACCAGGTGGGCAACCTCGGTCGCCACGACCCGGTAAAGCCTTAGTCCCTCGGGATCCTTGAGGTTGAGGATCGGCCTGAGATGCAGCTCCCCGGCTCCGGCGTGGCCGTAGTGAACCGAGGACAGGCGGTGGCTGTCGAGAATCGCATCGAAATCCCGCACAAAGGCCGGCAGATCGGCCGGATCGACAGCGGTGTCCTCGACGACCGCCACGGGTCGTCCATCGCCCGGAATGTTGGCCAGCAGCCCGAGTGCGGCCTTTCGGACGTTCCAGACCCTGTCCTGGTCCGCGCCGCGCACGCGCTTGCACGCGCAACCGAGGCCGGCCGACCGCAGGTCCGCCTCGAATCGCCCCGCCGCCGCCTCGATCTCCCCGATCGACGCGGCCCCAAACTCCACCACAAGCATGGCGCCCGGATCGCCCTCGACGAAGAACCGGTTCCTGCGCTGTTCGAGATTGGTCTTCGTGCTGTCCAGGATGTACCGATCGAGGAGTTCGCTCGAACGCGGGGAGTGGCGCAGGGCGACCAGATTTGCGCGGAGCGACTCGTCGACCGTCGCGCAGTGGACGCAGACGAGCAGCGTCTCCCGGGGTGGCAGGGGAACGCAGGCAAGCGTGATCTCCGTCAGGAAGGCGAGGGTGCCCTCGGATCCCGCCAGCATCCTGCAAAAATTGAACGGAGGGCCCCCGGGGGAGAACGGTTCGCAGGAGGCGAGGGAGTCGACGGCGTAGCCCATGCAACGCCTGCGGACGGTCTTCTTCGGGAAACCCCGAGCGATCTCATTCCGCACGGCGGCGTCGCCAAGGATTGTCCGCGCCTGGCGATAGAGCGCGTTCTCAAGGGATTGCCCCGCGCACCGTGCGCGAAACTCGTCCGGCGTGACCTGGCCGAACTCGGCGGCTGTTGCGTCCGAGAGCAGCACCCGGGCGGCGAGGACATGATCGCGGGTGCTCCCATAGACCAGCGAGTTCGCGCCGCAGGAATTGTTCCCGACCATTCCCCCGATCATGGCCCGGTTCTGGGTCGCCGTCTCCGGACCAAAGCAAAGCCCATGCGGCGCGAGCGCCAGATTGAGCTCGTTTCGGACAACCCCAGGCTGGACGCGGACCCTGGCCCGTGCGGCGTCGATCTCCAGGATGCGGGTCATGTGCCGCGAGACGTCGACCACGATGCCGCGGCCGACGACCTGCCCCGCAAGCGAAGTGCCGGCCGTTCTCGGAATGAGGGAGGTGCCGTGCTCGCGCGCAAAAAGGATCAACGTCCGGATTTCCGCCTCGTCCTTCGGGTAGGCGACCGCCAGGGGCATCTCCCGATAATCGGAGGCGTCGGTCGCGTAGAGGGCCCGCGCCGTTTCGTCGGTTTGCAGCCTGCCTTCCAGCATGGCGGAAAGGCCTGCGAAGGCCGATCCAGGGGGGGGCTGGTCTCCGGCGGGTCTCACGACGGGCGGGGCTTTGGGGGCGTGGCGCCCGGCTGGCGCCCGGCAGGCGGCGGCTCAGGGCCGGTCCGAGGCGCGCAGGACCGCGTAGGTGCGTTTGCCCTTGCGAAGGAGGAGGTACTTGCCGAAGAGGAGGTCATTGACCGTTGTGGCGCGGGAGGCTTCCTGGACTCGCACATTGTTGAGATAGATTCCCCCGCCTTCAATGTCCTTTCTGGCCTGACCCTTGGACGGGCTCAATCCGCTTGAGACGAGGAGCTCGGCGATCGGCGTTCCCGCGCCTTCCAGCCGCACGCTTTGGAAATCCTTCGTCGGAATCTCGCCGACGACATCGCGAAAGAGCGCCTCCGTGATTCCGTCCAGGCCGCCGCCGAACATGACCTCGCTTGCGCGAACGGCGTCGGCGCAGGCGGACTGCCCGTGCACAAGGCCCGTGATCTCCCGTGCGAGCGCCTTGTGCGCCTCGCGCGATCCGGGATCGGACAGGTGGCGCGCCTCGAGGGCGGCGATCGCCTCGGCGGACAGCAGCGTGAATCTCTTGAGATAGCTGACGACCATGCTGTCCTCCGTATTGACGAAGAACTGATAGAAGCGGTAGGGGCTCGTTTTCGCTGGATCGAGCCACACGGCCCCGGTTTCCGTTTTGCCGAATTTCGCCCCGTCCGCGCGGGTGATCAGGGGAAAGGTGAGGCCCCACGCCGGGCTGCCGAGCGTCCTGCGGATCAAGTCGGTTCCCGCCGTTATGTTTCCCCATTGGTCGCTCCCGCCGATCTGCAGCTCGCAGTCATAGGCTTTCCGCAGGTGAAGGAAGTCGTGGGCCTGCAGGAGCATGTAGCTGAACTCCGTGTAGCTGATTCCCCCCTCGCTCTCCATCCGGGCGCGGACGCTCTCCTTGGAGACCATTACGTTGATCGAGAAATGCTTTCCGACATCGCGCAGGAAATCGAGGTAACCCAGGGGCGCGCTCCAGTCGGCGTTGTCGACCAGGCGCGCCGGATTGACCCGGGTCTCGAAATCGAGGAGGCGGGAGAGCTGGCGCTTGATGCAGGAGACATTGTGCTCCAGCTGCTCGCGGCTGAGGAGATTGCGCTCCGCGGACCTGCCGCTCGGGTCGCCCACCATGCCGGTCGCCCCGCCGGCGAGCGGCAGGGGATGATGCCCGGCGAGCTGAAAGCGCCGGAGGGTGAGCTGCCCCATGAGGTGGCCCACGTGGAGGCTGTCCCCGGTCGGATCGAAGCCGCAGTACAGCGTGAGGGGGCCGGCCGCCAGGCGCCGGCCAAGGGCATCCGGGTCGGTGCAATCGGCCACAAGGCCGCGCCATCGGAGGTCGTCGAGAAGGCTCATGGGCAGGGTGGGCATATTCGGCCGTGCTCGGGCCGGGGCGTCAAATATGGAAAATCGGTTTGCGACTGGGTCGAGTCGGGTTCTAGTTTTGTAATCTTTTCGTCCCTCAACCTCAACGGATTGTTTAAACCAAAGACCCATGCCCATTCCCGTCGGCTCCAAAGCCCCTGATTTCACCCTTAAGACAAAGACTGCAGACGGCCTGAAGGACGTCAAACTAAGCGACAACCTGGGGAAGAAGCAGACCGTCATCCTCTTTTTCCCGCTCGCCTACACGAGTGTGTGCACCCAGGAGATGTGCGACGTCACCTCCGGTCTGGACCGATACACGGGGCTCAATGCCGACATATATGCGATCAGCGTGGACAGTCCGTTCGCCCAGGAAGCTTGGGCGAAGCAAAACAACATCAAGATCACCCTCCTGTCCGATCTCAACAAGACGGTTACCAAGGCCTACCAGGTCCTCTTTCCGATGCTCGCCGGCGTCGGCGACACGGCGGCCCGCGCGGCTTTTGTGATCGGCACGGACGGGCATGTGAAGTACGCGGAGCAAACGGCGACCCCGAAGGACCTTCCCAACTTCGACGCAATCGTTGCGGCGCTCTCCCACTGAAGCCGCGCGCAATGAGCCATCCGCCCGACCCGTTTCATTCGCGCCAGACCTTCTCCGTTTCCGGGAAAGCGCACGCCTTCCATTCCCTGCCCGCGCTGGAGAAGGCGGGCTATGCGGTCGGGCGCCTTCCGGTTTCGATCCGTTTGGTCCTCGAGTCGCTGCTTCGCAATTGCGACGGAAAGCGGGTCTCGGAGGGGGCCGTGCGCTCCCTCGCCTCGTGGGGCGCAAAGGCGGCCCGCACGGAGGAGATTCCCTTCCTCGTGGCCCGCATCGTGCTCCAGGACTTCACGGGCGTGCCCCTGCTCGTCGACCTCGCGGCCATGCGCTCGGCGGTGGCCAGGATGGGCGGGAACCCAAAGATCATCGAACCCCTGGTTCCGGTCGACCTGGTCGTCGATCACTCCGTCCAGGTCGATTTTGCGGGAAGCGCCGACGCGGTGGAGCGGAACATGGAGCTTGAGTTCTCGCGCAACCGGGAGCGCTACCAGTTCCTGAAGTGGGGTATGCAGGCGTTCGATACGTTCAAGGTGGTTCCGCCGGGAATAGGGATCGTCCACCAGGTGAACCTGGAGTACCTGGCCAAGGGGGTGCTGACCGATGCACAGGGCTTGTGCTATCCCGACACCCTCGTCGGCACGGACTCCCACACGACGATGATCAACGGCCTCGGGGTCGTCGGCTGGGGTGTGGGGGGAATCGAGGCGGAGGCGGGGATGCTCGGCCAGCCGGTCTACTTTCTCACCCCGGATGTCGTCGGCGTGCACCTGACGGGAGCCCTCGCGGAGGGCGTCACGGCGACCGACCTGGCGCTGACCGTGACGCAGCTCCTTCGAAAGGCGAAGGTCGTCGGCAGCTTCGTGGAGTTCTACGGCCCCGGCGCCGCCGCCCTGCCCGTCGTGGACCGCGCCACGATCGCAAACATGGCGCCGGAGTACGGGGCGACGATGGGATTCTTTCCCATCGACGGCGAATGCTCGGCCTACCTCCGGGCGACCGGACGCAGCGAGGATCACGTTGCCCTGTACGAGGCCTACTACAAGGCCCAGGGCCTCTGGGGAGTCCCGCGAGCCGGCGAGATCGACTATTCGCGGGACCTTGCGCTCGACCTGGGCTCGATCGTCCCCAGCGTCGCCGGCCCGAAACGGCCCCAGGACCGGATCGAGCTCCGGAACCTCAAGCAGGAGTTCGTTTCGGCCTTCTCGAGGCCTGTCGCGGAGAGCGGGTTTGGCCGGCCGCCTGCCGATTTGAAGGGTGTCTTTCATGTCGCCGGGGCGTTTGCCAAGGCCGATGGCGAGATAGGCCACGGCAGCGTCCTCATCGCGGCGATCACAAGCTGCACGAACACGTCGAACCCCAGTGTGATGCTGGCGGCAGGTTTGCTCGCAAAGAAGGCCGTGGAACGGGGTCTCGAAGTGCGTCCCACGGTCAAGACGTCGCTCGCGCCCGGCAGCCGGGTCGTGACCGATTATCTTGGGAAGACCGGTCTGCAGCCCTATTTGGACAAACTGGGTTTCCAGACCGTGGGCTACGGTTGCACGACCTGCATCGGAAACTCGGGCCCTCTGCATCCATCGATAGAGGAAACGGTTGTGAAGAACGATCTCGTTGCGGCATCGGTCCTTTCGGGCAATCGCAACTTCGAGGCGCGCGTGCACCAGAGCATCAAGGCGAATTTTCTCATGTCCCCGCCGCTGGTTGTCGCGTTCGCGCTCGCGGGTCGGGTGGATATCGACCTTGCCCACGAGCCTCTCGGGCGGGATCGCGACGGTCGCGACGTCTTCCTGAAGGAACTCTGGCCTACTCTCCGGGAAATTCGCGAACATATGCAGGCGGCCCTCAGGCCGGAAGTGTTCCGGAAGCTGTATTCGGATTTTGCTTCGCAGAACCCCAGGTGGAACGCAGTTCCCTCGGCAACGGGCGACGTGTACGGCTTTGACGCCAAGTCCACCTACATCCAGGAGCCTCCTTTTTTCGACGGCTTCTCCCTCCAGCCGGGCCGGATCGAAGCCATCACGGGGGCGCGGGCCCTTGGAATTTTCGGGGATTCGGTCACCACCGACCACATTTCGCCGGCTGGGGCCATAAAGAAGACGTCGCCTGCCGGCCGGTTTCTGATTGAAAATGGGGTCGGATTCGAGGACTTCAACAGCTATGGCTCCCGCCGCGGAAATGACCGCGTGATGACCCGCGGGACTTTTGCCAACGTCCGGATAAAGAACCTGATGCTGGGCGGCGAAGAAGGCGGAAACACGCTTTTTTGGGCGGGCAGTGGAGCAGCCGAGAAACTGTCCATCTATGACGCGGCCATGCGCTACAGGGCGCAGGGCACCCCGTTGGTCATCATTGCGGGCCAGGAGTACGGCACCGGATCATCGCGCGATTGGGCGGCCAAGGGGACCCATCTCCTTGGGGTCAAGGCGGTTGTCGCGCAGAGTTTTGAGAGAATCCACCGCTCGAACCTCGTCGGGATGGGCGTGCTGCCCCTCCAGTTCAAGGAGGGCACCCGTGCGGAGACCCTTGGCCTGGACGGCACCGAGACCTACGACGTTGTCGGTCTCGGTGCGTCCATGAAGCCACAGCAGGACCTGACCCTCCGGATCACGCGGAAGAGCGGCGGGAAAACGGACATATCGGTTCGTTGCCGGATCGATACGCCGATCGAGATCGACTATTACCAACATGGCGGCATTCTGCCATACGTCCTCCGGCAAATCGTGGCTGGCTAGCCAAAGACGGCGCAGCCGAGCCTCGACGGGGGAAGGCACGGGCAAACAGTAGTATCTGTCTCTTAGGATATTAGACGCTATCGCTTGCTGCCGGGCGTCAAACGCATTGATTTTTTTGTTCAACACCGCTCCGCCCGTCATGTCCGAGATTGCCACAAAGCCGGTCTATCTGGTGGATGCCTACTCCGACCCGGTTCTTGTGCGGATTGAGGGGCGGGCCAGTTTTCAGAACAGCGCCTGCCTGCGGGACTTCATTGCCGAAATGGTGCAGCGGGGCCGCATGCGGTATGTCTTGGATTTTCTCCGCTGCTCGGGGATGGACAGCACTTTCCTGGGAGTTCTGGCGGGAGCGGCCCTGGATCTGCGCAAGCGCGTGCCGGCCGGCAGTCTTGTTCTGGTGAGACTTGGGCCGCGCAATCTCGAGTTGATCCGCAATTTGGGGTTGCACCGCCTTCTCACGGTCGATTCCGGCGAGTTTCCGATGGATTTTGGAGCGGGGAATACGGCCCTGGTCTGCAAGGATTCCGGCGAATTGGACTGCGCGCGGCTCGTCCTTGAGGCGCACGAGAACCTGGTTGCAGCCGACGAAGGCAACCGGGCGAAATTCCAGGATGTCCTGATCTTCCTCAAGAACCGCGTCGAACAGCGGTAGGCATGCTTTTGGAGCTTCTCTTCGGCGCCTTGATCGGTGGAACGCTGATGCTGGTGCCCGTGCTTCGCGCCCGCGCTTTTGCCCGGCGCCAGGAGCAGGAACGGCAGCAGTTTTCCCAGGACCGCCAGCGTGTCATCGATTTCATGCACCTGATGGCCGAAGCGCTGGGCGAAGGGCTCACCCCGCAGGAGCTTCGCCAGAGGATTGTGCACGCCTCGATCGTTTGCACGGGCGCCCTGAGCGCCTGCATTTTCGAGAAGACACCGGCGGACATGATGCGGGCGGTCGCGGTGGAGGGCCTGTTTCCTCCCCACAGGCCGCTGACAGCGGCCGCGAAGGAGCTCATTACGACGAGGGCGAGATTCATCGAACAAGTCCTGAAGTCGGAGGAGTTTCCGGCGAGCGAGGGAATCGTCGGCTGGGTTGCCCGGAGCGGCCGCCCGGAACTGATTGCCGACGCAGCCTCCGATTCGCGGATTGTGAAGCATGACGACAGGGCCCTTGCAGTCCGGTCGGTGATCGCCGTGCCCTTGTGTTTTCGCGACCGGTTCTTCGGCGTTCTCGCGGTAACGAATCCGGCCGACGACCTGCCGTTCACGCAGGTCGAGTTCTCGCTTCTCCAGTCGCTGGCCGAACAAGCGGCCCTCGCATTGCACAATGCCGAGCTGCTGGACCTGCGGATTGAGAAATCCCGGCTCGACCTCGACCTGTCGATAGCCAGAGGGATCCAACAGATGCTCCTGCCCCGGCAGGTGGTGAGCTTCGACAGGCTTGACCTCGACGCCCGGTACAAGCCCGCACAGAAGATCGGCGGGGATCTCTACGACATTTTGCTCCTGCCCGGCGGCCGGCTTGGCGTGGCTGTCGCGGACGTGTCCGGAAAGGGGATTCCGGCGTCGCTCATGATGGCGATTGCGCGCACGCATTTGCGCCAAATCGCCCCGCGGCACGAATCGCCGGCCCGGGCGCTGGCCGAGCTGAATCGCGCCGTTGCGCCGGACGTCCACGGCGGGATCTACGTGACGGTCCTGTATGCTGTCATCGACTGCGCGCGCGGGCAGGTCGCGATCGCCCGGGCCGGCCACGAGTTGCCGCTGCTCGGGCGCTTCGAAGCTGCGAGCGGCGTATGCCGCCCGCGGTTCATCGGATCGGAAGGCATGCCGATCGGCATGGTGCCCGATGCCCTTTTCGCCTCGGCGATCGCCGATCAGATCGAGTCCTTCGCCCCGGGCGACATCCTCGTGTTGTACACCGACGGAATCACGGAGGCGCCCAATGAGGACGGGAAGGAATTTTCCGGAGCGCGCCTCGCGGACGTGGTCCGCCTGTGCAGCAGGCAGGGCGCAAAAGAGATCAATGATGCCGTCCTGGAGGCGGTCGAGCGTTTTTCCGGAGACGTCCCGCAGCATGACGACCTGACTCTGGTGACCGTCAAACACCGGTGAGTTTCGGCAGTGGGACATTTTGGCCGGAAGGCCCCGAGCGAGGCAAAGCTCGCCGAAGCCGGGAGTGTTCGCCTGTCCGCCCGCAAGCGGGCGCCCGGCCAGGCTCACCCCTCGCTTTGCTCGGGGCTTCGCCATCTCCGCGCTTCGCGCTCCGTGCCCGCCAAACCGGGCCAGGCGGGATCCCAGCCCGTCCTGGCCCCAGAGGCGGGCAGGAGGCTCGCAACGCCTCTTTCGGGGCCTCCCGGTCAAAATATGCCACGGCCTGATTTTCCTCTTGCCTCTTTGGCGGCACCGAAAGTGGGTAGAGATTCCATGCCCGAAGACGCAAACCCGGTCGATCGCCGCTCCCTGCCCGACGCGGCAGGCCATTTCGGCCCCTACGGCGGCGTCTTCGTCCCGGAGACGCTCATGTCGGCCCTCGACGAGCTTGCGCAGGCCTTTGAGAAGGCGAGACATGATCCCTCCTTCCGGGAGGAGCTGGAGGGGCATCTCGCTGAATACGCCGGCAGGCCGACGCCGCTGTATTTCGCGGAGCGCCTGACGCGGCATTTCGGGGGCGCCAGGATCTATTTCAAGCGCGAGGATCTCCTGCACACGGGGGCCCACAAGATCAACAACGCAATCGGGCAGGCGATTCTCGCCAAGCGGATGGGAAAGCGCCGCATCATCGCCGAGACGGGCGCCGGGCAGCACGGGGTCGCCACCGCCGCGGTCTGCGCCAAGTTCGGATTCCAGTGCGTCGTTTACATGGGTTCCGTCGACATGGAACGGCAAGCCCTCAACGTCTTTCGGATGCGCCTCATGGGAGCGGAAGTCCGCGCCGTCGATGCCGGCCAGAGGACGCTCAAGGAGGCGATCAACGAGGCGATGCGCGATTGGGTGACCAATGTGCGCTCGACCCACTATATCCTTGGCACCGTTTATGGAGCCCATCCGTATCCGATGATGGTGCGCGAGTTTCAGCGGGTGATTGGACGCGAAGCCAGGGCGCAGATCCTCGCAAGGGAAGGGCGCCTTCCGGACGAGCTGATCGCCTGCGTCGGCGGCGGGAGCAATGCGATGGGCCTTTTCTTCGAGTTTCTGGATGACGCGGGCGTCCGCATGACCGGGGTCGAGGCCGGGGGACGGGGCATCCGAAAGGGCGAGCACGCCGCCCGCTTTGCCGGCGGCCGGCTGGGAGTGCTCCAGGGTTGCAAGACGTTCATCCTCCAGGATGCCGACGGCCAGATCGAAAGCACGCACTCCGTGTCGGCGGGCCTGGATTACGCGGCCGTGGGTCCCGAACACGCGTTTTACCGCGATCGGGGCCGCATCGAGTTCACGTACGCGACAGATGACGAGGTCCTGGCGGCTTTCCGCCTGTGCTCGGAACTCGAGGGCATAATCCCCGCCCTCGAAAGCAGCCACGCATTGGCGCACGCATTCAAGCGCGCGAAGGAACTGTCGCCGGACAAGATCATTGTCATCAATCTGAGCGGCCGCGGCGACAAGGACGTCCAGCAGGTTGCGGCGTTGCTCAAATAAGCAACGACCTCAGGCTTCCAGTATTGAAATTGTCCCCAAGGCATGGGGCCGGATCAGACATTATCCGGGTGTGACCGATTCACCGCGGATTGGCCACGCTCCCGAAAAAGAGGCAGACTCCGCTCGCGAAGTGCTGGACTGCGAAGAAAAAGGGATGGTCGACGCGGACCTCGATCGGCTTGGGCGGGTTCGGCCTGACCGCTGAACCGAGAAACATGGCAACTGCCGTCGCCGCGGCGGCCTCGGTGCCCTGCTCGTCAACGGCGATGAATGCCTGGTGATACACCTCCGAGATCAGGAGATAGTCGTCAGACCTGCGAGGGGCCGCCCGGTCGAAATTGGCGCTGCCGGCGGGAATGTCGAAGGCGGTCCTCATTCCCAGCGCCTGCAGCTTGCCTGCCAAGGGGATCGTCGAGCCTTCCAACCGGAATTTTGGCAGGTAAAGGGCGACGCGTTGCGGAAGACCGCGGCCGCAGGCGCGCAGCAACTCGGGCGTAATCTTTGCAGCCAGGCGGCCAAGCCCGTCGCGCTCATCCGGCAGCAGGATGAGAAACTGCAGTTCACCGCCCAGATAGGGAAGGGCGACGGCGGTGAATCCGTCTCCCTTCATGTAAGCGAGCCCCGCCGTCCTCCGCATGGTCGGAACCGTCTCGGTTTTCTCACCGCCGGGGTAAAAAGGGAGACCGGTTGTCGCCCCTTCCACGAAAGGGCTTTCCCACGGCGCCTTCAGGTAAAGAGCGTTCACGAGCGCCAGCTTCGTCTTCCTGCTGACGCCACCGCCCGGGACCAAGTTCCGGATTCTATCCCCGGTTTGGTCCTCCACCCATGAATTGATCCTCAGCCGTTCCTGTTCGGCATGGTTCTTGAAATCGGCCGGTTCAAAGGGCGCGTCGTAGCCGTCCTTCAGGACGGCTAGAAAGGAGCTCCGAAAGTCATAGTCTTTTTGGCCAAACAGCCTGTTGGCCGCATGCCATTCGATGACATCCCTTCGGCCGCCCCTCTTCTCCGACTGTCTTTTTGCCTGCACCGAATTATCGGCAATCCGATCAAGGGACACTCGAAGCGAAGCGAATGCGGCCTGAAGAGGCTGGTCGTCCTCGGGAAAGTGAAGGACCCGGGCCATCTCCGTTCGCGTCTCGCCATCCGCTCCGGCATAGGCGAGCGCCAGCGCGCTTTCGATTGAATAAGGGGAGAGCGCGAGATTGGCCTCCGGCGCGTCAGCCGCGAGCTGGCGATAGAGATCGATCCCCACCTGATTGGTGGCGGCCGCCACGTCGAAATCGGCTGCGGAAACACGGGCTGCCAGGAGCAGGACGAATGCAATTAGGATCGGACCGCTGCGGCTCACGACACCAGCTTGGGCGTTTTGACCCAGTCTTCAAGCCCCGGCTCTTGAACAAATGCGGCGGCGGCCGGGGTCGCGAAGACCCGGGTCTGAGCGCAGTATTGCGCTCGCCCGCCGGATATCCATTACTACGCGCATGCGAAGCATGACCGGCTACGGCCGCGCGACCGCCGCCATCGGACGGCAAACGCTCACGGTTCAGGCAAGCTCCGTGAACCGCCGCACCCTTGATCTGACCGTGTCGTTGCCGCCGGAATGGGAGAGCCTTGAACCGGAGATCGTCGAGCGCGTGAGGCGCGTTGTGCTGCGGGGCAAGGTTCATGTGAGCATCGAGCTTCCCGCGGCGCCCGGGGAGGGCGAGGCGGCGTGGGACGACGCCGATGTGCGGGCGACGCTCGACAGGCTCGCGACCCTGGCCACCGCGCAGGGCATTGCCTTTCGCCCGACGCCCGAACTGCTTTGGCAGGTCGCGAATTCCCGGCGGAAGACCGCCGGGTTTCCCGGCGCCGAGGAGGTGCGCCCGGTCGTTCTGGAGGCGCTGGACGAGGCCCTGCATGGCTTTGCCGTCATGCGGGAAAAGGAGGGCGAGGCGCTTCTGGTCGATTTCCTTGCCCGCGTCGCGGCCCTCCGGCGGGTCACCGAGGCGATCGCGGCCCGCGCGCCGCTGGTGGCCCCCAACTACCGCGAGCTGCTCCTCAAGCGCCTCCGCGAAGCCGGCCTCGAGATGGATCTGGACGACGAGCGCGTCCTTAAGGAAGTGGCCCTTTTTGCCGACCGGTGCGACATCAGCGAGGAAATCACGCGCTTCCGGAGCCATCTCGAACAGTTCACGGCCCTCATCAAGTCCGGCGGCGAAATCGGCCGGAAGGCGGAATTCATCCTTCAGGAGATGGGGCGCGAAAGCCACACCCTGGGCAGCAAGGCCAACGACCTGGCAGTCTCCCGCCTCGTCATCGAACTCAAGAACGAGATCGAACGCGTGAAGGAGCAGATCGCAAACGTCGAATAGGACAACGGCGCGGGAATGCCTTCCCTTCGCAGGGTTTCGAATCTAGCGGTCGGGTGAGCGAAACGAGAAGATGAGGTACAGCGCCACGCCGACGCATATGCCCGAATCGGCGACGTTGAAGGTGGGATAGACGTAGGCGCCGAAATGCAGATCGATGAAATCGATCACGTGATGGTGCACGAGCCGGTCGATGAGATTGCCGAGGATTCCGCCGCAAAGCAGGCCGAAGCAGACCTGGGTGCCGGTGCTGCGAAGTCCCAGGGCGCGCCTCCAGATAAAGATCGCGGCCAGCGTAGCGGCGGCAAAGGCCGCCAGGACGGGGCTGCGCCCGGAAAAAAGGCTCCACGCCGCCCCGGTGTTTCCGACGTGCACGAGGTAGAAGAATCCCCGGATAACGGGGATAGCTCCGTCGCTTTCAAAGCTGGTGCCGAAGGGAAGCCGGGATGCGATCCAGGCCTTGGTGAGCTGGTCGGCCGCGAGAACGGCGACTGCCACGAGAAGGAGCCAGCGATAGGCGAGGATGCGCGAGGCTTGCAAGGTGTCGGGCGGCCCGGTCACTCCTCGCCGCCGGAATCGTCCTCAATCAGTTTCCCGCCCTCCTCGCCCATTTCGCCGAAGAGGTCGGACTGGGCGCGGGAGCGGTAGCGGTTCCTCTCGATCGCCTTTTGGGCCTCTGCGGAATTGCGGGTGAACGGCACGGCCAGAAGGCGCTCCTTGGCTATCGGCTTGCCGTTGACCTCGCAGATGCCGTAGGTCCCGTCGTGAATTCGCTTGATGGCCGCATCGATCTCCGAAAGGGCCTCCTGTTCGCTGGAAACCAGGCTCAGGACGAAATCCCGATCAAACGTGTTGATGCCTCCGTCCGCCATGTTCTGGCCGTAGGCGGAAAGGTCGCCCGCATCGTCCTTGGCCGATCGCTTCAGGGACTCCTCCGAATGGCGCTCGATGCCCTCCGTGAGTTGGGCCCGCAAATCGACGAGAAGCCGGTAATAGCGCCGGAATTTCTCCGGAATTGCGTTCTCCTCGACGACCTCGACCGATTTGGCCTTCTTCGGGTTGAAGCCGAGAATGTCAGCCAATGAGGCGGCCTTGACATGATTCGGCTTGGCCGGCCTCTCGATGAATGCGGACGGTTTGGCCGCGGGCGCCTTTGCCGCGCCCTTGGGCAGTTTCGCCGCGGTCTCGGCCACCTTTGAGGCGTTTGTCTTTGCGATCGCGCGGACCTCATCGAGACTGAATGCAATCGGCTTGGTCGCCGTCTTGCGCGCGAGAATGCTTTCGCGCAGCGCGGACTTCTTCGAAGGCGCTTCAGGGGCATCAACGGTTCGTTTGACCCCGGCGGCGGAAAGCGGGGCGGACGCGGCTTTGGCTGGTGCAGCAGCCTTGGCCGGCGCGGCGGTCTTCGCCGACGCAGCCGTCTTGGCCGGTGCAACGGCCTTGGACGGCGCCTTGGGCTTATGAGTTGCCGCGGGTTTCGATTTGTTTTTTGCCATGGGAATTCCTGGAAATGGGGATGGGTAGGTAGAGCAAATCAGACAAGGGTCAATCCCGTGATTTTATCACGATACCGTATCATGGAAGGGCCTCCGCGCAACGCGGGCAGACATTGCCGTGCGCCGAGTGCCCGAGATCGGGAACCCACCGCCAGCAGCGGGGACAGCGGACATGGCCAAGATCCTGGCAGTGGCGCACCTCGATTCCCAGCGGACCGGCGCCGGCCGTCCCGGGCTGGGCCGCGCCCGTCTCAATGGAAACCCGGGAGACGATGAAAAGCTCGGCGAGAGAATCGCGGTATCGTTCAACGACCGCGCCGACGGGATCGCCCGCCGGAATCTTGAGCGCAATCGCGGCGTCGAGCGATTTTCCCAGTTTTCCAGCGGCCCGCAGCGGCTCGATCTCGGCGTTGACGCGGGACCGTATGCCCAGGAGGGCGGCCATGTCCTCCCCGAGGCCGGGGTCCACCCATTCGGCGGGCGCAGCGGGCCAGTCCTGCAGGTGGACCGAACCATCGGAGAACTCGGTCCCGGTGGTCCCGAACGCCCACGCCTCATCGGCCGTGAAGACGATGATGGGCGAGAGAAGCCGGACGAGGGCCCGAAAGATGTGATGAAGCGCGGTCTGCGATGAACGGCGGAGCGGGCTGGCGGTTCCGAGCGTATACAGCCGGTCCTTGAGAATGTCGTGGTATGTGGCGGACAGCGTCACCGAGCAAAACTGGTTGCAAAGCTGGTAGGCCCGGTGGAACTCGAAGGCTTCGTAGGCCTCCGTGCACGCGCGAATGAGCGCCGCCGCCTGATCGAGCGCCCACCGGTCGAGCGCATCGAGCCGCGCTGCAGGAACGGCGTCCCGCTGCGGGTCGAAGTCGAACAGGTTCGCGAGTTGGAAGCGGAATGTGTTGCGGAAGAGGCGGTACGTCTCGCCGACGTGCGACAGGATCTCCCTGGAGATGGGAATGTCGTCGCGGAAATCCTGGGAGGCGATCCACAGGCGGATCACGTCGGCGCCGTATTCCGAGACGTAGGCGTCGCTCGTCTGCGGCTTCTCGTAGGTCGAGCTCTTCGAGATCTTCTTCCTCTCCTCATCGACGATGAAGCCATGGGTCAGCACGGCCCGATACGGCGGCTCGCCGCCGCGGGAGACGACGCTCGTCCAAAGCGAGGACTGAAACCATCCCCGGTGCTGGTCGCTTCCCTCGAGATAAAGGTCCGCCGGCCAATGCGTGCCTCCCTGGCTCCGCGCAAGGACGGCCGCGTGCGACGAGCCCGAGTCGAGCCAGACATCGAGGGTGTCGCGCCCGCAGGCGAGCGCAGCCGGGTCCGGCCATCCGGCCGGAAGCGCGATGTCCTCGAGAATCCCGGCGGGGGTTGAGTCGTACCAGAGATTCGATCCGGTCTTTTCTATCTTGTCGGCAATGGCGCGGACGACGCCGGCGTCGAGGAAGGGCCGCTTCTGCGCGTCATAGAATGCGGGGATGGGGACGCCCCATGCCCTTTGGCGGCTGATGCACCAATCGGGACGGCCCTCGACGGCGGCCCGGATGCGCGCCTGGCCCCAGGCGGGAATCCACTGCACGCGGTCGATCGCGGCAAGCGCCTGGCGCCGCGGCGACCCCGCGGCAAAAGCCGGGGATTCCTCATCCAGGGACACGAACCATTGGTCGACGGCGCGAAAAATGATCGGGGTTTTTGAGCGCCAGCAATGGGGGTAACTGTGGGAAAAGCGCTGTTTCGCGACGAGGGCCCCGGCTGCATCCAGCTTCTTCAGAACCCCGATATTGGCGGCGGAGGTCCTCTTCTTCGCGAGATCCTCGGTGTTTTCCAGCGTCGTCAAACCGACCAGTTCCCCCGGGATCCGCCCATCGTCGATGTAGCGCCCGTCGTCGCCGACCGGGCAGTAGATCTCCAGGCCATACCGGAGGCCGGTGCGGTAGTCGTCCATACCGTGCCCGGGCGCCGTATGCACGGCCCCTGTTCCGGTTTCCGTCGTCACGTAATCGGCCAGCACGACGGGCGACGGGCGGTCGATGAAAGGATGGCGCGATTGGAGGCGTTCCAGGCTTCGCCCCGGGAATCCCGCAATTTTCACGAGGGCGGGGTGCCCGGCGCCCGGTTCGCCGAGAACCGAGGCGAACGCGGCGGTCCGCTCCGTTGCGACAAGATATCGCTCCGCGGCGCTGGCGGAAGTCTCAACGACGCTGTACTCGAGTTCGGGATGGACCGCGATCGCGAGGTTTGCGGGTATCGTCCAGGGCGTCGTCGTCCAAATGACAATGCTCAAGGGCTTGTCCGCGGGCAGTGCGAATTTTGCGGCCTCGGCTGCAGGGACTGGAAACTTGACCCAGATGGAGGGAGAGACGTGCTCCTTGTACTCGATCTCGGCCTCCGCAAGCGCCGTCTCGAACGGAATCGACCAATAAACGGGCTTCTTGCTTCGGTAAATGAGGCCCTTCTCTATGAAACTGGCGAAGGTCCGCAGGATGTCGGCCTCGAATGCCGGCGCCTTGGTCTTATACTCGTTGGCCCAATCGGCGAGGACGCCCAGGCGCTGGAACTGGCCCCGTTGTGTTGCAATCCAGCCTTCGGAGAAATCGTCACACGCCTGGCGCAGTTCGCCTGCGGTCACGCTGCGTTTCTTGTCCTGCAGGTCCCGCGTGACCCGCTGCTCGATCGGAAGGCCGTGGCAGTCCCAGCCCGGGACGTAGGGCGTCCTGAATCCGCGCATCGCCTTGTAGCGGAGAATAATGTCCTTGAGCGTCTTGTTGAGCGCGGTCCCGATGTGGACATCGCCGTTTGTGAACGGGGGTCCGTCGTGCAGGACAAAGACCGGGGATCCCGCATCGCCGTTCTTCCTCTGGACCGCCTGGTAAAGGCCGATCTTGCGCCAGTGCTCCACCCGCACCGGCTCGCGTTGCGCGAGCCCGGCGCGCATGGGAAAGTCGGTTCTTGGCAGCTGCAGGGTGTCTTTCAGATCTTGCGCCATGCCGGAGAAAAGCGGGCGAGGCTAATTCGCCTGTCCCATGAGTCAAGGGTGGACGGTCACCGGCGCACCCGGAAGCGGCAGAAAGACTAGCCTCCGGCGCGGTCGGCGAGTTTCAGGCCCGCGGCGAGGCAATCCGGGACGGAAATTCCATCCCGCGCCTGGCCGCCTATGAACAGGCCTGGAAAAGCGCGCTCGCAATCCGCCATGGCCTGGCGGTGCGAGGAGAATCCGAGATTGTACTGCGCGATGGCGCGCGGCCAGAAGTTGTGGCGCCAGAACACCGGCTCCCCGGATATTCCAAGGATGCCACGGATGTCCGCCAGTGCGATCGCAAGAAGGTCGACCGTCATCAGTCGGGCGATCTCGGGCTGGAGGGAGCCGCCCGCCATGACCGTAAGGGCGACGTGACCGTCGGGCGCCCGGCCGGGGAAAAGGCTCGAGGAAAACAGCACGCCGAGGACCCATCTGCGCTCCACGGAGGGCACGAGCATGCCGAATCCGTCCAGCGGGTGGGCCACCTGATCGCGCCGAAAGCCAAGAAAGAGGGAGGAAACGGGAGGGTGCTCGATTTCCGCCAGCGATGCCAGCGGGCGCGCTGCGTCGTCCCCTATTTCGAGTTCCGCCAGCGCCGGCGCCGGGAGCCCCGATACCACAGCATCAAATTCTTCCTCGGTTTCTCCCCGTTCGTGCCGGAAGGCGACGCGCCACCTCGCGCCCGGGATCAGGCGCAAAACCGACGTATTGAACGAGATTGACCCCTCCGGCAACCGGGCGGCCAGAGCCTCCGGCAGCGCCTGAAGGCCGCGGCGAAACGATATGAGCGCCGCGGACCGGGCTGTGCCCAGCTTGCGGCGTTGCCTTGCCCCTGCGATCATGCCGCGAAGCAGGGAGCCGTGGCTCCGCTCCAGTTCCACGAGCTTCGGGAAAGCCTCGTTGGCAGACAGAAGGGCCGGATCTCCGGCGTAGATCCCGCTCACGATCGGCTGCACGGCGCGCTCGAGGATCTCCCGGCCAAAGTGGTCGCGCACGAATTCGGCGATGCTCACCTCCGATTTCCGGACTCGCGGCCGCTTCAGGAGTTCGCCCGCAAGGCGCCATTTTGCGCCTGCTGTGAGGAGGTCCGATTTGAAGAAAGCGGGCGGGGACATCGGGACCGGAACAGGGCGGCCGCCCTTGAGCAGAAACCGATTCTTGGCCAGCGATCCCGCCTCGATTCGCTCGGCGGCGAGCCCGAGTTCCCTGATGAGCGAGCGTAATTCCGGGGTTTCCTGGAGCGAGTTCGGGCCGGTCTCGACGAGCCAGCCGTCGGCGATCTCCGTCCCTACCGAGCCGCCGACCCGGGCGAGGCGCTCGAAGACCCGCACCCGGTGGCCCTTTGCGGCAAGGCTGTATGCCGCGGCGATGCCGGTCACGCCAGCCCCGAGGACTGCGATCGACTTGGAATTTACAACAGCCATAGGCCTGCGCCAACAATACTCTTCCTATGGGCCGGCTGGCTGCGCATTAATTGCCAATCTTTGTTCGTAATGGCGGCATCACGGCCCTGTGTCCCGGTTCCAGGAGGATACGGCATCCACCAGGGACTCGACGCATGCCAGCTTGGCATCCGGAAGGATGCCATGGCCGAGGTTGAAGATGTGGCCGGGAGTTCCGCGCATGGATTCCAGGAGCCGAATCGTTTCGCGCCTTACAATCTCGGGCGTTGTGTTCAAAAGCACAGGGTCGAGGTTCCCCTGGACGGCGATGGAAACGGGGTGCCCCTCCCGGCGGGCATTCGCCTTTTCGCTCACCGCAGCGAGATTCGCGGTCCAGTCCACGCTCAGGACGCGCAGGCCCGCAGCCGCCTGGGCGCGCGCATGCGCCGCGGTGCCCTTCGCAAAAAGAATGACCGGATATCCGGCGGGCAGCGCCGCGACAATCCGCCGGATCCATTGGAGCGAGGCGGCTTCGTAGTCGTCGCCCGCGACGACACCGCCCCACGAGTCGAATATTTGTATGGCGTCGGCTCCGGCCGCGATCTGCATCCGAAAGTAAGCGATCAGAGCCGCGGCGAGCTTCTCAAGCAGCGTTTCGAAGGCGGGCCGATCCGCGTAAAACAGACCCTTGATCCGCGCAAAATCCTCCGAACTTCCCCCTTCAACCATGTACGCAGCCAGGGTCCACGGCGAGCCCCCGAAACCCAGGAGGGCCTTCCGGCCGCCCAGTTCGCTCTTGAGGACGCGGAGGGTCTCGGCCACGTAAGCGAGGCGGGAGGGCACCAAATCGGCCGGGGCAAGGCGCTCGATGTCCCCGCGATTCCCGATCGTGAATTCCATCGCGATGCCGCCCCCGTCCCGGAACCGGTAGGGCTGCCCGAGCGCCTCCGGGATGACAAGGATGTCGGAGAACAGGATTGCCGCATCGAGGGCGAATCGGCGGACGGGCTGGAGCGTCACCTCGGCGGCAATCTCCGGCGTTTTCACCATCTCCAGGAACCCATGCTTCGCCTTGATCTCCCGGTACTCGGGCAGATAACGCCCCGCCTGGCGCATGATCCAAACCGGCGGCCGCTCAAGCGGCTGACAGGCGCAGGCTGCGAGAAAACGTTCGCGGGAAGTCATGCGTGTGGAATCTCGGGTTTGCGCCGCCCTCTTGTCAAACGAGCCAATCGCGCGGTCGCAGGAAATCCTCGGCCAGCCGGGCTTCGGGGCTGCCCGGTTCGGGCTGCCAATCATAGTCCCAGCGCACGAGCGGGGGAAGGCTCATGAGGATCGACTCGGTCCGGCCGCCGCTTTGCAGGCCGAAAAGCGTGCCGCGGTCCCAGACCAGGTTGAATTCGGCGTAGCGGCCGCGGCGGCAAAGCTGGAAATGCCGTTCGCGTTCCCCGTAGGGCGAGGCCTTGCGTCTTGCCACTATGGGCAGATAGGCCGGCAGGAAAGCGTCGCCGACGCTTCGGGCCATGGCAAAACTGCGTTCGAAGCCGAATTCGTTGAAATCATCGAAGAACAGGCCGCCGATGCCGCGGGCCTCGCCGCGGTGCCTGAGGTGGAAGTATTCGTCGCACGCCGTCTTGAAACGGAGATACAATGAGGCGCCAAACGGCCGGACGGCCGCCTCCGCGGTCCGGTGCCAATGCACCGCATCGTTCGCAAAGCCGTAAAACGGGGTCAGGTCAAATCCGCCGCCGAACCAAAACGCGTCTTTCGAAGCCGGGGCGCGCTTCGCCCGCCGCAGCCCGCTTCCTGCGGGCAAAGGCGGGCCGGGCGTTGTCCGGAAGAAACGGACATTAAGGTGACTGGTGGGCACGTACGGATTGCGCGGATGCAGGACGAGCGAAACGCCCAGGGCCTCCCAACCCGTTCCCGCAATGTGCGGACGGTGCTGCGTTGCGGAAGGCGGGAGTTGATTGCCACGCACATGCGAAAAGGCGACACCGGCCTTTTCAAAAACCGCGCCTTCGGCAAGCACCCGGGTCCGGCCTCCTCCGGCCTTCGGCCGCCTCCAAACGTCCTCGATGAACCGTGCGCCGCCGTCTTCGGCCTCGAGGGCCGCGCAAATCCTGTCCTGGAGGCCCAATAGGTACGCTTTGACGGCGGGAATCGAGGGGGGCATCGCTGAAATCAGTCGGCCGACCGATGGACGCTGTGGCGTTCCCGGATGAATGCGACAAGCCGGGCGGTGGCGCCGTGCCTGGGGCTGAACAGGGCTGACGCGAGAAACACGATTCCGAGGCAAAGGACGATCGACGCTCCGCTTGCCACGCCGGTATGGTAGCTGATCACGATTCCCGCGAAGGAACAGGCCGCCGACAGGGCCACCGCAACCGCAAGCAGGAGCGCAAAATGGTCGCACCACAGGTACGCGGTCACCGCCGGCAGGAGAAAAAGCCCGAGGGCGAGGACGACCCCCATCGTCTGCATGGCTGCGACCAGGTTCAGCACCGTGAGGGCAAGGAGCCCGGCGTGCACCATGGGCCCGCGGCCGCCCGTTGCGCGGTGGAAGACGGGATCGAACGTTTCGAGAAGGATGCTGCGGCGAAACGCCACGAACGCGGCGACCGTTATCAGGCTCGAAAAGGCGGCCAGGCGCAGGCCGGAGGCGCTGACGCCCAAAATGCTTCCAAACAGAAAATGCTCGAGGTTGACGCGGGCGGGAAGCCGGCTCAGGAGCGCGACTCCCGCGGCAAAGAAGACCGTAAACAGGGATCCGAAGGCCGCATCCTCCTTTATGCGCGTCAAACGGCTCACGAGGGCGCTGCCGAGTGCCGTGAGAAGGCCGGCCACGAGGGCGCCGACAAAAAGGGCGATCGTATTTGTGCCGAAGAGCAGCCACGCCACGGCAATCCCCGGAAGCAGGGAATGGGAGAGAGCGTCGCCCATGAGGGCGAGCCTGCGCAAGACAAGGATGCTGCCGAGGAGACCGCCGCTCAGGCTCAGGAGCAGCGCGGAAAAGAGGCCGCGCTGCATGAAACCGAAGGAGAACGGCTCGATGATGAGATCGTGCAGGGACATGGGCGTGCCTATTCCGGAAATTCCGCCGTGCGCGTCATCCGGAGCGGGTCCTCGCCCGCGCTCCTGCCTCGCCGGAAGGCGAGGTCGATGTTCGCCTCCGTCAGGACGCTCCCGGTGGGGCCCGCCGCGACAACCGAGGTGGCGAGCAGGATTGCGCGGCCGAACACCCGCCGGGCGATGTCCAGATCGTGGACGGCCGCCAGAACCGTGCGTCCCTGAGCCTCCCAGGACCGAAAAATGTGCGCCAGCTCCTCGATTGCCAGCAGGTCCAGGCCGGCGAACGGCTCGTCGAGAAGGAAGATGTCCGCCCCCTGGGCGAGCGCGCGAGAGAGGAAGATGCGCTGCTGCTGCCCGCCGGAAAGCTGGCTGATCTGGCGATTGGCGAGTCCGGTGAGCCCAAGCTCGGCGAGGGAGCGTTCCACCAGCGCCCGGTCCCGGTTGCCGAACCGCTGCCAGGGGCGCAGGGCGGGGTAGCGCCCCTGCTCGACAACCCCGCGCACGGTGATCGGAAAATCCCAGTCCACCGCGTGACGCTGGGGAAGGTAGGCCAGGCGCGGAAGCGCGTGCTGGGGATGGGCGTCGCCGATCCGGATCTCCCCGCGCGTCAGGGGGAGCCAGCCTAGGCATGCCCGCAGGAACGTGCTCTTGCCGGCGCCATTGGGTCCCAGCACGGCCGTAAGGCTTCCGCAGGGGATGTCGAGGGTCACATCCTGCAGGGCGGACTGGCGCCCGTAGCAGACCGTGACGTCCCTAAACCGCAGAATGTTGGGGGCCGTGGTCACGGAGGGATGCCGGGAATCGTGAACTTGACCGGGGCGCCGGAGGCCGTGGCGGGATGCGGCGCGGAGGCTTCCGCCGGGCCCAAAGCCGTCACCGCCTGAACGACGACCGACAGGGCCTCGAAGCCGCGTTCGATCAGCTGGGCAATCTTCAAATCCCTGCTCTTCGAGTCCGGACTGTCCATCATGACCGCGATGATGCGGCGGCCGTTGCGCGAGGCGGTCGCCGACAGGCAGAATCCGGCTCCGTTGGTGAAACCGGTCTTGAGGCCGTCCACGCCCGCGATGCGTCCAAGGAGGTGGTTGTGGTTGGTCATCTGGACGGGCGGGAAGCGGCGCCCCTCCCCGAACGGGCGCGACCTCACGGAAGTGTACTTGAGAACGTCCGTCTGCTGCAGCAGATACCGGCACAGGATCGCAAAATCCCGCGGGGTCGTCAGGTCCCCGTCGGCGATCCTGCGGTTCGGGGGCGGCAGTCCATGGGGGCTTCGAAACGTGGTGTGCATCATGCCCAGCTGACGGGCCTTCGCGTTCATCCAATCGACAAAGGCCGGGACCGAGCCGGCGCTTGCGTGCGCCAGGGTGTAGGCGGCGTCATTGGCCGATTGGATCATCATCGCGTAGATCAATTCCTCAACCGAAAAGGTCTCGCCGGCCCTGAGCCAGACGCTCGTGCTGTCCTTGAGCATTGCGACCTTGGCGTCGGCGTTTGTGACCGTGACCGGGGTCCCGAGCCCGAGGTTTCCGCCCTTGATCCGGTCGTCCAGGACGGCGTAGGTCATCAGCTTGGTCATGCTCGCCGGCGGGCTGACCTCGTCGGCATGGTCCTCGAAGAGCACCCGGCCCGAAGCCGCGTCCACGACGATGGCTCCCCGGTAAACGGCGTTGTTGCGGGCCGGCGCGCCCGAAGCCAGGGGAGGCGGCGAAAATGCGGCGAGCAGCGCCAGGCCGGCGGCATGGGGGAGAATCCTGTGAAGCATCATTCGGATGGCGTGAAGTCGGGCGGCAGTTCGCGAAGGGTCAGATCGGGATTTTTCTCGATAAAATAGCGGAGAGTCCAGTCGTTTGGAAACAGGACGACGGGCTGGCCGTTCTTGTCGGCGCCGAAGCTGACCCCGGTCGCGACGACGAGGCTCCTGGGATCGGCGAGCGCGGGATGCGGGTCGATCCATCTCAGCAGGGTCCAGGGCGTCTGTTCCAGGCGGGACTCCGCGCCGTATTCGCTCTTCAGCCGGTATTGGACCACCTCGAATTGCAGCGGTCCGACTGCGGCGAGGAGGGTTGCGCCAGGCGGCGCGAGCCGCGCCATGAAAGACTGGACGACGCCTTCCTGGAGGAGTTGCTCCAATCCCGCCCGGAATTTCTTCGCGTCGGCGGGTGTCGGATTCGAGATGTAGGTGAAGACCTCGGGGGGAAAGCGGGGAATCTCGCTGAAGACGATGTTCCGCTCGTCGGAAAGCGTGTCGCCGATTCCGAACGAATCATGGCCGACCAGGCCGACGACATCGCCCGGCCACGCCTCATCGACGGTGGCTCTCTCCTGGCCGAAGAGCTTGTGCGAGGAGGACAGGCGCACCGTCCTCCCCGTGCGCTGGTGCAGGACATTCATGTCCCGCTCAAATTTTCCCGAACAGATCCGGAGAAACGCGATCCGATCGCGGTGTTTCGGGTCCATGTTCGCCTGGATCTTGAAAATGAACCCGGAAAAGGCGGGATGGTCGACCGGAACGACCCTGGAGTCGGCCGCAGAGCAAGGATCCGCGGCGTCGCCCTCGACCCTCGCGCCTCCGGTGGGGCCTTGTCCGGGCCCGGTGCCTGCGCACAGCCGCGGCTGCGGCGGCACGGAGTCGTGGAGGAACCCATCCAGAAGGAGCTGAATCCCGAAATTGTTCACGGCGCTCCCGAAATAGACCGGCGTCTGCCGGCCCGCCCTCACGGCGGCGAGGTCGAAGGGATGCCCTGCGCCGTCGAGCATCGCGATCTGCTCGCAGGCCTCGGCGTGCGCCGACTCGGACAGTCTTTCCCTAACGACCGGATCGTCGAGCGAGGCGACCTGGACGGGCGCCCGGTACGCCCCTCCGGGGACGCGCTCGAAAAGGTGAACCTGGCGTGTGCGGCGGTCGAACACGCCCCGAAACTCGGGGCCGTTTCCGAGCGGCCAGACGACGGGCGAGGATTGCAGGCCGAGGACGCTTTCCAGCTCGTCCAGGAGGGCCAGCGGGTTGCGCGTCGGCCGGTCGCACTTGTTCATGAACGTGAAGATGGGAATGCCCCGCCGGCGGCACACTTCGAAAAGCTTCCGGGTCTGTGTCTCGACGCCCTTGCCCGCGTCGATCACCATGAGCGCCGCGTCGACGGCCGTAAGGACGCGGTAGGTGTCCTCGGAAAAATCCTTGTGCCCCGGCGTGTCGAGGAGATTGACCGCGTAGCCTCCATAGTCGAACTGAAGCACGGTTGAACTGATGGAAATGCCGCGCTGGCGCTCGAGTTCCATCCAGTCCGACGTGGTGGCGCGCTGGTTCTTCCGATCCTTGACGGCTCCTGCCAGGTGGATCGCGTTGCCGTAAAGAAGGAACTTTTCCGTCAGGGTGGTCTTCCCCGCGTCCGGATGGGAGATGATCGCGAACGTGCGTCGGCGGGCAATTTCTTCGGCGGGAGACATGGAAAAAGGGAAAAGTATGCGCAGCGTGGCGGGCGCTGGCAAGGGCAAGGGAAAGGGGTCAACCCCTTTCCATGATTTCAGAGCAGGTTGAGCTGCGGGTCGTCAGGAGGGGGCGCTATCGTGATCTTCTTCTTGGGGCGGGCCATGGGGGCCGGGAGGGAGATCGACGCATCCTCACCCTCCAGGCGCGCGAGTATGGCGCGGGCCCGGTCAATGACGGAAAGCGGAAGACCGGCCAGGCGGGCAACCTGGATTCCGTAGCTGCGGTCGGCGGCGCCGGGCACCACCCGCCTGACGAAGACGATCTCATCGTTCCATTCCTTGACCGCGACCGAGAGATTATGCAGGCGCGGAAGGTGCTTTTCGAGTTGCGTGAGCTCCTGGTAGTGCGTCGCGAACAGGGTCCGCGGTCCGCGCTCGGGGCCCCGGTGGAGGTGCTCGACAACGGACCAGGCGATGCTGAGGCCGTCGTAGGTCGATGTGCCCCGGCCGATCTCGTCCAGGATGATGAGCGAGCGGTCGGTTGCGTTGTTGAGAATGTTGGCCGTCTCGTTCATTTCTACCATGAAGGTCGAATTGCCGCGCGACAGATCATCGCTTGCGCCGACCCGCGAAAAGATCCGGTCCACAAGTCCCAGGCGGCACGATTTCGCCGGCACCCAGCAGCCGACCTGGGCAAGCAGGGCGATCAGGGCGACCTGCCGGATGTAGGTCGATTTTCCCGCCATGTTCGGCCCGGTGATAAGGGCGATTTGGGCCTCCTCGCAGGAAAGCGACGTGTCGTTCGGCACAAACGTTGGACCGGCGCCGGCCGGCCTCGATTCCGGCTCCCGCAGCATCTGTTCGACGACGGGATGACGGCCCTCCACGATTTCAATTTTGTCTCCCTCGTCCAGTTCCGGGCGGCAATAGTCCCATTCGCGTGCGAGGACCGCCCAGCCGGCGAGAACGTCGAGTTCTGCGAGCGCCTCGGCCGTTTCCGCGAGCAGGGACGCCTCGGCGAGCACCGAAGCGACGAGCGATTGGAAGATCTCAAGCTCGCGGGCGAGCGCGTTCTCCTCGGCGCTGAAGATTTCCTTCTCCTTTCGGCGGAGATCCTCCGTCACGTAGCGCTCGCCCCCGACGGTGGTCTGGCGGCGGATGTAATCGGGAGGCACCAGGTGGAGGTTTGCCTTTGTGATCTCGATGTAATAGCCGAAGTTGTTCGTGAACCTCACCTTGAGGCTCCTTATTCCGGTGCGCTCCTGTTCGGTGCGCTCGAGCTCCGACAGCCACGTTTTGTTGTCGCTCGTGAGCGCGCGAAGCCGGTCGAGCTCGGTGTCGTGGCCTGCCTTTATGAAATGGCCGTCCTCGAGGCCGGCCGGCAGCTCGCTTGCAAGCGCGCTCTCGAGCAGGGCGCCCAAGGCCGGGAGCTCGTGGAGCCTCCCTTGGACGCCCGCAAGGCCGGGACCGGATGGCCCCGCACCCGGGTCGGCGGAAAACGCCCCGAGGCCCGATTTCAGGGCGGGGATTTGAGCCAGCGTGTCCCGGACGCCGCCGAGTTCCCGGGGAGTCCGGAGCCGGTTTTGCAGTCTTCCGAGAATCCGCGGAATGTCCCGGACACGGGCGAGCAGATCCCGCAGTCCCGTCAGCAGCGCCGGATGGCGGGCGAGTTCGGCGACGAGCCCCTGGCGCCGGCGAATCTCGCCGATTTCCAGCGTGGGCGCCGCCAGCCAGCGTTCCAGCAGGCGGACGCCGCAGGCGGTCGTCGTCCTGTTTATCGCCCACAGGAGGGACCCGTCACGGGAGCCGCGGCTGGAGCTGAAGATTTCCAGATTGCGCAGGGTCGCGGGATCCAGGAGCAGGCTTCGTGAACTCAGGTACTCCTGGAGGCTGCGCAGGTTCTCGGGCTTTGCGCACAGGTTGTCCGTCGCATACCGCACCAGCGCCCCCGCGGGTCCCAGCGCGGGATGGGTGGCTGCGATGCCGAATCCGTCGAGGTTGAGGACGCCAAGGGTCGCCATGACCGCCTGGGCTCCGGAGGCGCGGGCGAACTGGACTTGCGGGAGTTCCGTGCAGAGTCGGCGTGCCGCAAAGGCATGGAGGGCGTGAACGGCCGTCTGCTCATGCGGACAGGCCTGCCACCGGGCGAGTTCGCCCTCGGCGACCAGCAATTCGTCGGGCGTCAGGGCGGAGAGAATTGGCAGGAGGCTTTCGATCCGGCCGTCGGTCGCAATCCTGAACTCCCCGGTCGAAATATCCAGCCACGCGGCGTGAAGGCCGCTCCTGTCGAGCATGATTGCGGCCAGATAGTGGTTGCGCGCAGCGTCGATCTGGTTGGCGGCGATGGTCGTCCCCGGGCTCAGGATTCGCGTGAGCCTGCGTGTCACGAGCCGGCCCGGGCGGGCGGCGTCCTGCTGGTCGCAAAGGGCTACCTTCTTTCCGGCTGCCAGCAGCCTGCCGACGTACGTGTCGACCGCGTGGTGGGGAATTCCCGCCATCGGGTGCCCCTGGCGCTTTGTGAGCGCGAGTCCGAGCAGGCGCGAAGCGACGACCGCGTCGTCGAAAAACATCTCGAAGAAATCGCCGAGCCGGAAAAGGAGCATCGTATCCCGCGGCAGGCCGCGCCGCACCTCGAGGTACTGCTGCATCATTGGCGTCGGCTTTTCGGGCTGGTTCATCTTGGGCAGATGAGCAGGTCAGAATGACGGGCCATCGAAGGCAAGGGGGATTTGCCGGACGCTCGCCCGCGTCCGCCGGGGCGTCTACCGCCCGGACCAGAGCCGCAGGGAAGCGAGGAGGAAGTCCTCCAGGGCGGCCGATTCATTGAGGTTCACCCGCATGAGGCCCGCGCCGTGCTCGAGCCTTGTGATTGCGGCGGTGAATGCCCGCCGCGCCGGCTCGTCTCCCGCGTCCAATCTCGATCTCGCATGGATCCGCGTGGCCTCTGCAATCTCCGCGAAGAAACGGTTTTTGAGCCCGACGGCCAAGCCTGTTTCGATCGCGATCTGCTGCTCCTCGTCGACGTCGGGCGGCAGGGAATCCTTTTGCAGGGCCCAGGACTCGTCCGTGGCCTTGTCCAGGATGAATCCGAAGCGCGCAACCAGCCCATAAATCGCGAAGATGTGGTTCGTCACGGATTGCTTGTCCAGGGGAGCGGCGGGGTCCATGCGGGCGAGCCATGCTCCGTAATCGGCGAGCCAGGCGGACCACAGCCGGATGGAGGAGGAGCCTGCCTCCGACTGGGCTCCGGCGGACAGGCTGCCGCCCGCTTTCGCCGGCGAGAACCGGAAATGCAGGCATCGGCTTCGGATTGTGGGAAGCAATGCGTACGGATGCGTCGTCAACAGCAGCAGGATCGTGTGGCTGGGCGGCTCTTCCAGCGTCTTCAGGAAGATGTTTGCCGCAGTCGGGTTCATCCGGTCGGCTTCATGGATTATCGCGATCTTCAGCCGGGAGATGATCGCCGTCTTCTGCACTCTGGCTATCAGCTCGCGCGTCGCAGGAGCGGTGATCTGGCGCGCCCTGCCCGCCGGTCGGAGCGCGAAGCAATCCGGGTGCCTGTCGGGGGGAAAGTATGCCGTGTCTCCTTCATTCAGCAGCCTGTCGGAGATGGCATGAGCGACGGCCACCAGCGTCTCTGGATCGTCTCCGTGCAGAAGCAGGCTGTGGCCGAGGCGCCGCCGATTTATGGCGCGGTCGATGACGGCCGCGGCCGGTGTTCCTTCGAGGGCCGGGGGCCAGGGTCGAACGGACGGAGACGGCTGCACGGGAGGCGTGTGTGCCCAGAATCAGGAACCGGGGACGTCACCTTGCTTCACCTTGGGCTTAACGGCCTCCCAAATCTTCTTCTCAATCCAGTCCTCGCTCTTTGTCCCGTCGATCACGACGAAACGCTCCGGCATGCTCCGCCCGAGCACGAGGTATCCCTCCCGCACCTTGTTGTAGAAGTCGATGTTCTGCCGTTCCATCCGGTCCGGCACGTCGGAGGCCCGCTGGCGGATGCGGGCGAGGCTCACTTCCGTCGGCACATCGATGATGACGGTCAGGTCCGGCATGACGTTGCCGACGGCGAACTGGTTGATCTGGTGCACCGGATTGAGGGCGAGGTTGCGGCCGATCCCCTGGTAGACGGTCGATGAATCCAGGAAACGGTCGCTGAGCACGATGGCGCCCCGGACCAGGGCGGGCACAATCATCTCGCGCACCAGCTGCGCCCTCGCTGCCGTGAAGAGCAGGAGCTCGGTTTCGGCGCACATCTCCTCGCCCTTTGAATTGTGGACGATGATATTGCGAATCTGCTCGCCGATCTCCGTGCCGCCGGGCTCGCGCACCGACACGACATCGCGCTTGAGTTTTTGGAGGTGGGCGGCCAGGCGGATGATCTGGGTCGATTTTCCGCTGCCTTCCGAGCCTTCGAACGAGATGAGCTTGCCCGCAGGTTGGTTTTTGAGAGGCATCGATCCAGTTTGAACATTTTGCGGCTCCGCGTTCAACATAATTGGCCGCGGAAATGATCCAGGGGGGCGAACGGGTAAGGGAACGGCCGAATTTCCGCGCGGCGGCTGTCAATCCTTGATATCCGCCGGGCGCGCGCTTTCATCCAACGGCATCAAAACCTACGGACTGGTCATTCATGGGGGAGCCGGCGTCATTCTTCGCGGGGAGATGAGGCCGGAGGACGAACGCGCATACCGGTCGGCTCTCGGCGATACCCTTCGGGCCGGCTACGAGGTGCTGGAGCACGGAGGCCCGTCAATGGACGCCGTCGTTGCCTCGATACGGGTGATGGAGGACTGCCCGCTCTTCAACGCGGGCCGCGGATCCGTACTCAATGCCGAGGGCGATTGCGAAATGGACGCCGCGATCATGGATGGCAGCACGCTCGCGGCCGGAGCGGTCGCGGCTCTGCGACACGTGCGGAGTCCGATCCTTCTCGCGCGGGCGGTCCTTGAGAAATCCCCGCACGTTCTCCTCGTCGGCGCGGGCGCCGAGCGGTTTGCCCAGGAGGTCGGATTCGAACTCGTGTCCAACGACGTGTTCAGGACGGAACGGCGGGTGCGCGAATGGGAGCGGGCCAGGAGACTCGAAGGGGACCGGCCCGGCGACGGGCTTGTCCGGTCCCTGCAGGAGCGAATGGTCCCGGAGCCCGGGGACTGCGACCCCCCGCCTTCGGGACAGAAGTTTGGAACCGTGGGCTGCGTCGCCCTTGACCAGGAGGGCAATCTTGCGGCCGGCACCTCGACCGGCGGGCTGACGAACAAGAAATTCGGGCGCGTGGGGGATTCGCCGCTCGTCGGGGCGGGAACCTTTGCGGACAACCGGACGGCAGCCATTTCGTGCACGGGCCACGGCGAATTCTTCATTCGCTCGGTTGCAGCCCACGACATCTCCGCCAAAATCGAGTATGCCGGCCTGGCCCTCGGCGACGCTGCGGAGTCCGCGCTGCAAAAAGTCGCCGGACTCGGCGGCAGCGGCGGCCTCATCGCCGTCGATCGGGAAGGCCGCGTTGCCATGCCGTTCAACACGCCCGGAATGTACCGGGGCTTCCAGCTTTCCACAGGACGGCCGTACGTCGGGCTCTACGGCGCCGGAACGTGAAGGGCCGCCGCCGGGCGGGATGAAATCGGGCCTGCGGCCCTGCTCCGCGGATTCGCGCCGCGAAAGTCGTTGATCGGTCCGGCCAAAAGGGCCAACACTTTTTCCACTGACATGTTCGCCGCCCAATTTCTTGTTCCATTCATCGCAATAGCCAACCCGATCCGGGTCTTTCAAAACTGCGACGGCGTCGGCGAGGCAATCACGGCCGGGCTCGGCGTCTTTAGCATCATCGCCTGGGCAATGATGATCGGAAAGCGGAACGATCTCGCGGTCCTGCGCCGGATGAACCACGTTTTCGAGCAGCGGCTCCGGGAGGAGCGCCGTGTGCTCGATCTGCCGGAGGCGTTCCGCAACAAGCGGTCGATCCCGTATGCCGACCTCTTCAGCGAGGCGATCGAGGCGTATTGGCGCGCGGCGGCGATCGGAAAGGAGAAGGGGATCGACTCCGCGCGCTTCCGCCTGGAGCTTGCCGAAAATGCCCTCCAGCGGGGTCTTTCCCGCCAGATAGACAACTACGAGTCGAACATGATCTTCCTCGCCAGCATTGTTTCCGGGGCGCCCTTCCTGGGCCTTCTTGGAACGGTGTGGGGCGTCATGACCGCCTTCGATTCGGTGTCGGTCCAGCAGACGGCGTCCATCCAGACGCTCGCCCCCGGCGTGTCGGCGGCGCTCCTGACGACGATCTCCGGACTGCTCGTTGCGATCCCTTCGCTTTTTGGCTACAACCTGCTGCAAGCCAGGACCCGGAAGATGATCACGGAACTGGAAAATTTCGCGAGTTCGCTCGCGGACCGGATCGAACTCGAAAGCTGACGCGGCGGAATCCGACCCATGGCACGCACGTTCCGGAGGCAGCGGCAGTCCCGCCCGATCGCTGACATCAACGTCACGAACCTGATCGACCTTGGATTTACGCTGCTGATCATCTTCATGATTTCGACTCCGCTCATCAACCAGGAGCAGACGATACCGGTCCGGCTGCCGGTCGAGTCGAGGAGTCCGCAGGAGAAGCCCGAGATCGGGGATCATTTCGAGGCGATCTCGGTCGATGCAAGCGGCCGATATTACATCAACAGCCAGCAGGTCCCGATTTCGCTGACCGAGCTCCGCCGCCGCCTCCAGGCGTGGAGCCTGGAAAGAAAGCCTCCCATCATCCGGGTCCGCGGGGACGGGAAGGTGCCGTACGAAAAGATGATTCAGCTCCTGGACGAGCTGAAGAAGGTGAATTTGTCGAAGATCACGTTTGATACGCAGACGGGCGGTTAAGCCGTGAACGCGAATTCCCCCCAGGCCTATTTTCTGTCGGCGGTCCTGCACGCGGGGGTTGTGGTGCTCGTGCTTTTTCTCGGCTACGCCGCGAGCCAGACTCAGCCGGAAACGACCAAGGTGTTCGAACTGGTCGCCGGTCGCGGGGATAACTACGCGGCGACGGTCGCGCCGGCGATCGGAGTTCCGGCGGGCATCAAGGTGTCCATTCCGGAGGCTCCCGCGCAGGCGGCGCCCGTTGCAATCCCGCCGCCGCAATCGGTCCCGATGACGGAGGCGCCCCCGATCCCGGCCCCAAAGACCGTCCCGGCCAAGACGGACCAGGTGCCCAACTTCTCGAGGGTCGTGCAGCGCACCGAGAACAGGAAGGCGGCGCGGATCGAGGCGCAATACCGCAAGCAGCTCGAGAAGGAGGCTGCTGCGGAAAAAAAGCGTGAGACGTACGAACAGTATCTGAAGGAGAATGGCGGAAAGGCGGGGTCGTCCGCGAAGTCGCCCAAGGTCGATGCCGAGGGGATTGCGGGCGGCGTTGTCGGCGGATCGACGGCCAACAAGGAAGGGGGCGCCGGCGGAAAGGCGCTAACCCGGGACGAGCAGGATCTGCTCGGCTCGTA